>FWPV01000444.1_pt1 | contig 131642 bp, 96 predicted proteins | sample 2228371 | NCBI WGS metagenome assembly FWPV01 (sample SAMEA103939776, study PRJEB20133) | metagenome | reverse complement strand
TGGGAGAGGGGGAGAAGGCCCTCTCCCCCCGGCCCCCTCTCCCAAGGCTGGGAGAGGGGGAGAAGGCCCTCACCCCCGGCCCCCTCTCCCAAGGCTGGGAGAGGGGGAGAAAAGAGCGCCGTCGCTGCAGCTGCGGCTCGCAAGGTCTTGGGGATGCTCCAGGGAAGCGCAGCTACGAGCTGCGCCTACGCGTTGCCAGAAATCATTGGTTAAATTTCATCCAGCTTCCTCGAAGGTTCGACATATGCGTTCCAAATAGACTGCGTCATAGACTACGTCGCGACGACTGTGGCGCAGCCAAATCGGGATTCTACCATCCTCCCCTCAATTGTTGCTGTACGAAGCGCCGCGGATTCGCCTGTGCCGAATGAACGTCTGTTCTGCGATTGCGCTACGTCTTCGCTGCATCTGTTCGATTCGCTCCAGATACGGTACAATGGCGATACTGACCTGGTTTGATTATCCTTGCAGCGCCAATCTGACAACAGCGCGGATTGCTGTAATCCAGCTTCGTGCACCTGGTGTATATGCGAATCCTTTTTTTAACGCAGGTCTTGCCCTATCCCTTGGACGCCGGACCGAAAACACGCGCTTATTTTGTCCTACGCTATCTTTCTCAACATCATGAAGTGACTTTGCTTTCCTTTGTGCGCAAGTCCGACGCAGCGGAGGCGATCGATCACCTGCGCTCGTTTTGCCGGCAGGTCATCGTCGAACCGATGGCGCGCTCACCGTGGAAAGACGCCGGCTACATGGTGAAAAGCCTGGCGTTGCATCGTCCTTTTCTCATCGAGCGCGACGCCTCCGCCGCTATGACCCGACGCATCGAAACGCTGGCGCACACGACGCCTGCCTTCGACGCCGTGCACGCCGATCAGCTCTGGATGGCGCCGTACGCCCTGCATTTTTGTAAAGCCGCCGCACAGCAGGGCAAACGCCCCCTTGGCGTCCTTGATCAGCACAACGCCGTTTTCATGATTCCGCAGCGCATGGCCGACGCCGAGCGCAACCCGCTCAAGCGGACGCTGATGCAGCTCGAGGCGCGCAAGCTGGCATCCTTTGAGGTGGAGACCTGCCGTCGTTTTGACCATGTCATCTGGGTGACTTACGAAGATCACGCCGCAGTGCAGGCGGAGGCGGCGCGCAGAGGGCGGGAAGTCCCGAATGACGGGGTGCTGCCCATCTGCGGCGACCCGGAGGCAATCGCGCCGATCGTTCGCGCTGCTCAAGCTCGCCGCGTCACGTTTTTGGGCGGACTGCACTATCCGCCCAATGCGCAAGGCGTGTTGTGGTTTGCGCGTGAGATTTTTCCGTTGGTTCTGCGCGAGGTTCCCGACGCCATTCTGACGGTCATCGGCAAGCAGCCCCCCTCCGAGCTTGCGGCGCTCCACATTCCCACCCGCAACCTGGAGATCGCCGGCTACGTCGAAAACCCGACGCCTTATCTGGCGGAAACCGGCGCATTCATCGTCCCTTTGCTGGCGGGCGGCGGCATGCGCGTCAAAATTATCGACGGGTGGACGTGGGGGCTGCCCATTGTGAGCACCCGCATCGGCGCCGAGGGAGTGAACGCCGTGCACGGAGAGAACATCCTCCTGGCCGATGCGCCGGCGCCGTTCGCCCGCAGCGTCGTCGATTTACTCACAAATCCAGAGTTGAATGAACGCATCGCCTGCGGTGGACGACGCACGGCGTTGGAGCGCTACAACTGGCGCGTCGTCTATGGCGGCTGGGATCGCATCTACACCGGCTCGCCGCACAGCGACAACCGCACAGGAGCTGTGACCCCATGAACATCTTGTTTGTCGTCCCCTACGCTCCCAATCCCGTGCGCGTGCGCCCGTATGAATTCATCCGTACGCTGGCGCGTCGTGGCCACCAGGTGACGGTCGCCACATTGTGGACATCGGAGCAGGAGCGCAGCGACCTGGAGCAGCTCAGAGCGACGGGCGTTGCGGTCATCGCCGAGCCGATGCGCACGCTGCATTCGTTGCTCAACAGCGCCCGCGCCCTGCTGGGGTCGACGCCGCTGCAGGCTTCGTATAGTTGGAATCCTCACTTGATGACGCGCATTCGCGAAACGCTCCAGAGAGTCCACGTCGATGCAGTGCATGTGGAGCATCTGCGCGGCAGCCGTTACGCCGTCGGCGTGCGTCATTTTTTTGACAGCGTTCACTTGCCGGCGCGACCGCCGGTCATTTGGGACAGCGTCGATTCGATCTCCTATCTCTTCGAGCAGGCTGTGCAGACAAGCCGCACGCTGCGTAGCCGCCTCATCACCGGCATCGAGCTGGAGCGCACGCGCCGTCACGAGGCCTGGCTGGTGGGTCAGTTCGAGCGCACGCTGGTCACCTCGGCGCTGGATCGGGCGGCCTTTGTCGGGTTGCTCAACGAATATTTTCCCGAGGCGCTGCCTGCGCTGGCCGATCGCATCGAGGTGATCCCGAACGGCGTCGATCTGGAGCGTTTCGCCTTTCGCGATCCGTTGCAGCGACCGCCGGCGACGATCATTTTCAGCGGCAAGATGAGCTATCACGCCAATGTCACGGCTGCTTTGCATCTGGTGAACGATGTGATGCCGCTGGTGTGGGCGCAGCGACCCGACGTGCAGGTCTGGATCGTCGGTCGCGACCCGACGGCGGAGGTGCGCAGGCTGGCGGAAAGTCATCCCCCGTCGCCGGAAAGCGGCAGACCGCGCGTGGTGGTGACCGGCGCCGTGCCCGACATGGCCGCGTACATCCAGGCGGCCACAATCGCTGTGGCGCCCTTGTTGTACGGCGCAGGCATCCAAAACAAGGCGTTGGAGGCGCTGGCCTGCGGCACGCCGGTGGTGGCCACACATCAGGCGACGGCCGCGCTCAATGTTGTCTCCGGCCGCGAGCTGCTCATCGCCGACGGCGCCGAAGCGTTCGCCCAGGCGCTGCTGACGCTGCTGGCCAACCCCGAGCTGCGCGCCCGGCTCGGCGCGGCGGGGCGACGCTTCGTCGAGGAGCATCATTCCTGGGACGCAGCCGTCGCCCGTCTGGAGGCTGTGTATCAGACCCCGCCGCTGCCATGAAACGGAATAGGTGTTGCGTGATACGTGTTCCGTCACGCACCACGCAACACGCAACACTATCTCATCACCGCCGGCAAATAGAGCCGCGTCGCCGTTTCCGTCAGCACAGCGTAGACGCCCACCCCGCGGCTTTCCGCCGAAGCCAGCGCTTCGCGCTCGCCGTTGCGGTTGACCGTGCTGATGACGGTGGGCAATTTCTCCCAGAATGCGCCGTTCCAGAAGTAGATCGAGCGAGACTCCTGCGCCGTCGATGACGCCGCCGAGGCCTGGACTGCCATACCCGGCGATACGTCTGTGAGGTAAAGGTTGATCGAGCCTTGTTCGGCCAGGGAAGGCGGCAGCGCAATCAGCCGATACATCTGCCCGAAGAGTTGGGCGCCGGCGGGCGTGGGCAGGTGGCCGGCCATCGACTGAATGGCGATGAACTCATTCGCTTTCAGGCTCGCCCCGCCGGGCAGCAGGAAGAACGCTTTGCCGTCTGAGGAGGTGACCTGTGCAAAGCCGATCTTTTGCTTGGGGCCGGGCACTGCGCCTCCACCGACGCCGTAATCCACAATCGCCTCGCGGCGCGGGTTGACGGCTGTGGCCGGCTCCTCCACCCACACTTGCACGAAGGCTGCAGGCGTGACGCCCGGCACGCTGAAGACGCCCGACCAGTCGCCGCCTGTCTGCGTCAGGGTGATGGCGGCGGTGGGCGCCGCAGCGTGCTCCGGATAGAGGCGGGCGCGCAGCACGGCGCCGGTCACCGGCTGCGTCACGGAAATCCCCACCTGCGTTGTGGTGATGGGCGTCACCTGGATCACCGGCGCCCACGTTGGGTCGCGACGCATCGCCAGCGTGTTATCGCCGGGCTGGATCACCTCGCAGCCGAACTGATGCCGCGGCGTCTCAGGCGGGTCGGCGTGCGGGTCGATGTCGATGACGCACAGGCGGTCGCCCGCCCGCGCGCCGGTGAGCGTCACTTGCGGCGGCGCCACGCCCTGCGGCGGTTTCCCCTGATCGAGGATACGGTCGAAAGCGCCGTCGTTGTTCAAATCGCGCAACAGGAACGCCCGCGCTTCGCCGGAGGGCAGCTCGTTGCTCTGATAGGCGAGCTGAAAGACCTGGTTGACCAGGGGCGCGGGGCCGGCGGGCGGAACGAAGGAGACGGTGGTCAGCGCAATCGGCAAGGAGCTGAGATACGGAGCGGCGCTTTCTGGAATTTGCGCCCAATCGAACCAGGTGCGAATGGTTTCCCATTCGGTGCGGCGAAGGTTATAAGCTCCCAGCGTGTCGCCGCAGGCGGCGCTCCAGTGCGTACTGTCCCAGATGAACGCCTGATTCTCCGGCGCGTAGACGTAGCCCATGGCGCTGCCGGTGCAGGCGAAGGTTTCCGTCACCACGCCGCTGGGCAGCACGGCGAGGTAGGCGTCGAACTGGCCGAGCAAATAGTGCCCCAGCTCATGCGCGAGCGCTGCGGCCCAATCGCGGCTGACGTCTACGCCGGGCGGCAGCGGCTGCGAGGGCGGAACGCCGTAGCGATTCCAGTGGCTGCCGATGTACATCTTGCCCGGCTCGTAGACAAAATCGACGGTGGGGTCTGGGTCGGGCGTCGAGGCGTTGACCTCGCCTTTGATGTAGGAGAGCGGGCGCATGGCGTTGTTGGCGTAGAGCCAGAGATCGGTCTGCGGATCGTTCCAACGCTCATAGTTTTGATAAATCGTCACTTCGCCGAGTGCAAACTGACCCTCGGTAAAGCGGTAAAAATGCTCGGACGCATCGACGATGCGCCGCGCCAGCGTCGCCTTGTACGCCGGATCGCCTTCCAGATTCCACTGCGCAGAAACCTGCAGATCGCGCACGAAGAGCGGCCGTTGCAAGACCAGCCGCATCTCCGGAAAATTGAAACCTGTCGGCCAGACATAGGCTTCGGCGCGCACGCTCTGCGGCTCACCGCTGGTGCGATAGCGCGCGCCTCGGGCCGTTTGCTGGTCCAGACTACGCGCCCACAGCACGTCGCCGAGCTGAATGGCGCCGGCGTCGAGCACGTAGCCGGCGCTGTCCGTTGTGTATTGCTGGTTGGTCGTCGCGTTGAAGACCTCGGCGTTGGCGACCGGCTTCAGACAATCCGCGTCGTCGCAGACGCGCACCGGCGGCAACTGGAACGTCACGCGCAGCAGGGGCGGTTGTTGTGCGGGGTTTTCCACGCTGTGAAAGACGCGCGCATCGCCGGTGGTCGCCAAAGTGTCCAACATGAGGCCGAAATTGACGTCGGGATCGTTCACCCAATCTTGCACAAGGGCGGTCAAGGCGGAAGAGGTGTAGGCGATGTATGCGTTGGTGGATGCGGGCGCACTCCAGACATCCCAGGAGGTGGCGGCGGGTTGGTTGCTCCAGGTGGTTTGTCCGGCGTTCCAGGGCGCAGCGACCCGATGCACGTGGACCGGGTTTCCGCTTCCGACCGTCTGGTGCAGCTCCAACGCAACATTTTGAACAGAGGAGCCACGCGGGATGGCGGCCAGGTTGAAACGCAGATAGGCGCGCTGTTGCAGCGTGGTGCTGCCAAAGATCAATCGCAATATTTGCAATGTGTCGGCGTCAGAAAAGCTCTGCGTCGGATTGGCCGAATCGACGTACGTGTCGGCGACAGGACGGAAGATGCGCGTCTCCACCTGCGGCGCATCGACCGCTGCGGGGGTTACATTCGCCTCCTGGGCAAAAACCGAGGAAGGCGCAGCGATGAAGAAAAAACAAACGACTATCCACAGCGCAGCTTGCCGGAACGCTGAATTCTGTGGCGGGAAAAAGGGGCGGCGCCTTTGCCGCTCTTGATTCGCAGGGATTAGTATCTTCAGTATCTTTCGTCGTGCAGCTTGTTTCGAGTCTGGGCGCACCACAATTGTTCTCCTCTTCTCTGCTCTCGGCGCAGCCGCAGCGAGTCGCCGTCTCACCATTCGATGTCGCTGCGATTGGCTTCGATCCGGCTGTCCCGCTCCGCCACCACGCGCGGTAAATCCAGAATGTGAATGACGCCGTTGTCGAACTCGAGCAGACCGCGGCGTCGCCAGTCGGCCAGAATGCGGTTGACCCACTCGCGCCGCGCGCCGATCATCGAGGCCAGGTCGCTCTGGTTAAGGCCGAGATCGATGCGGTAGCGCTTGCCCGGCGTCAGCTCCTGGCCGTATTGCTCGTTCGCCTGCAAGATGATGTGCAACAGTCGTCCCGGCGCATCGAATTGAGCGATGGACTCGGCGTAGGCGGCCGTCCAGCGCAACTTGCCCGCCAACAGGCGAATAAAGGCCATGGCGAAGCGCGGCAAGCTCTCCAGATGATGGAGAAAACGCTCCTGCGACATGCTGAGCAACAGGACGGGCGTGATCGCCCTGGCCGTCGCCGAACGAGGCGCGTGATCGATCGCCGCCAGCTCGCCGATCACGTCGTTGGTCGAAAAGATGGCGATCGACGTTTCGCCCCCGGATGGGCTGGTCGTGTAAATGCGCACTTTGCCCTTGAGCACGAAGTAAACTTCGCGGCTTTCATCCCCCTGTCGAAAGATGACGTCATCCCGGTTATATTCTTTTAGACGCAGATCATGTACAATGGTTTCGATGTCTTTTTTCGACAGATTGCGGAACAGCGGCATCTCCTGCAGCAAGGCAATCCGTCGCGCCAGGGCGTCATCCTGCATCGTGAAAACCCTTTCCATCGTATGTCTCTAGCGGCTCATCGGCTATATCATAAACCGCCGATTCGGTGTGCTCGAATTCACATTCTCTGCGTTGGCTGCGAAATGCTGCACGAAGAACGATTGCGGCTATGATGTTCTCATTGTCATGCGTGCGTCGCGCCTTCGTCTGCATTCTCACCTTGCTCTGATTATGGGGCAATGCTCGTCGGCGCGCAACTCGACGTAACAAAGCCTGTCGTAAACATCCCGATCGCTTTTCTCCTGGAGGCAAGAGTTGTGATGTCGCTGTTTACATGGCTGCTGCTCGGTCATCTGATCGGGGATTGGATGCTCCAGAACGACTGGATGGCGCGCTACAAGCGAGGACGTTGGTGGAGTTTGGAATGCATCGTGCACTGCGTTGTGTATAGCGTCAGCGTCGTGTTGGCGGCCTGGTGGGGCGGTCGGGGATTCGTCTCGGAGCTACAGCTGGCGGCGGCCTTCTCTTTTCTTCTGTTCTCTCACTGGCTGATCGACGGATTCAACCTCGCAGGATGGTGGGGGCGGGTCGTCAACCAGACGCAGACGGACTTCGTGCGCATCATGGTCGACCAGACGATGCATCTGATTGTGCTCGGCGTATGCGTCTCGTGGATTTTTGTTTGATTTTGTGCGCGTCGGCGAAGGGCGTCGGTCAAAACAGCGTATAGATAAACGGCCCCACCACCGACGCCTGCGCCACAATGAGCAGGCCGCCGAAGATCAACAACACCAGCACCAGCGGCAGCAACACGAAGTTCTGCCGGCGCACAAGAAAGAGAAGCAGCTCGCCCGCCGTGCCTAGATTCAGCCCCACGTTGCGCAGCCACACGCGCAGCCCATTTTTGTAGATGCTCCACAACAGCGAAATCACCAGCAGCGCAACAACCACCCAGACGAAGATGCGCCATACGAGATGCCCCCAGGCGCGCGGCAGCGTCGGGAGAGGATGTTGCACGCTCAGCGTCGCGGCGTTGGGGGCGCTCGCCAGCCAGTCGCTCAACGCGTGCGCTGCAACGGCGTGCCCTTCCGCAGTGAAATGGCCGTCGTCGCGCAGATAAAGCCGCTTCCCCTCGGCCATCTGCTCGCGGAAGAGCGGCGCAAGATCGAGCAGCGGGACGCCCGCGGCGGCGAAACCGGCTTTCGCCTGCTCCGCAACTTGCTCCGTGCGCCAGCTTTGCGTCTGCATGGCCGGATAGCTCTGCAAGATGCGCCGCCATTTGTCGGCGTCCAACTCTTCCGCAGCCGGCAACAACACCCCGCGCAGAGGAGCGTTGAGGCGCTCCGCTTCCCTGCGCATGGCCTGCAGGAGCGCCGTCGTCGTGCGGAACGCTTCCTCCCACGCCGGCGAGGGCGACGAAGCGTAGGCGCCGTAGGCGATGGGAATGTAATCGGGCCCTTGCGCTCGGTCGCTGCTCTCCTGACCGGCGTCGATCAGGCCGACGTCCGCCAGCCAGGCGGCGAAGCCGGGCGCCGCCCGCCGGATGCGCGGGTCGAGATAACGATAGAGCGCCGAGTAACGATGCAGCCAGTCGCCCAGGCCCGTCAGCGGCTTGACGCCTTCCGCATCGGCGCTGCGAAAGACGGTCGGCTGAATTCCAAGCTCGTCGAACCTGGCGCGCAGCCGGTTGCGACTCTCGCGCGCAGCGTCGGGATCGAACGGGAAGTCGTTCAGATGGAGCTCGTCCCCGCGCAGCTCGAACCACGGCTTGCGCACTGCGCCGAGATTGGCAAGCTCCAGCGGCATGTAGTTGTTCATGAAGTCGTTGCCGGCGAAAAAGGCCAGCACGATCAGGTCTGGAGCGTATTTGTAGCCCTCATGTTGCAGCCAGAGCAATTGCTGGTCCGTGCCCCAGCCGCCGACGCCGGCGCTCACCACTTCGACGCGCACCGGCGCTCCTTCGTGCAGCGCGCCGGCTTCGTTGAGCATCTGCGCCATGCGCTGGCTGAACGTCTCCTGTTGCGCCACCTGCATCGCCTCGACGAAAGAATCGCCCAACACGAGGATGCGATAAACGCCCTCCGGCTTGTCGTAGCCGATCTCTTCGGGGCTGCGCAGACCCAGTGCATTGATGCGAACGTGCTGGTCATACTCGTACATCGGATTGAACCAGCGCCCCTCGGCGTTCGGCTGCAGCGACCAGCCGGTGACAGGGTCAGGCACGCGCCAGAAAAAGCCGGTCGGCTCCGCCGGCGGCGCAAGACGAAAGAGGCGCAGGCCGACCTCCAATGCAGCCACCGTCAGCAGCGCGTATACGGCGAGCAGCAAACCAAGCGTCAACAATCTTCGGATCATTCGCCCACCGCCCCCTTGTAGGCAGGATCCCAGCGTCCGCCCATCTCCTCTTTGCGCACCATGAAGTTCTCCAGCACCAGCACGTCGATGTCGCTGCCGACGAAGGTTCTGAAGGCGTTCTGCGGCGTGTTGACGATCGGCTCCCCGCGCAGGTTGAACGATGTGTTCAAAATGACGGGCACGCCGGTCGCCTTGCCGAACGCTTCAATCAGCCCGTAGTAGCGAGGGTTCCAGCAGGAGCGCACGGTCTGGAGACGCCCTGTGCCGCCGACGTGCGTGGTGGCGGGAATGACGCTCTGTTTCGGTTCATGCACCGGGCTGACCAGCAGCATGTAGCGCGCCAGATAGTTTTCGTCCAGCCCAGGCGTGGCGAAATAATCGCCGGCGCACTCTTCCAGCACTGCGGGCGCAAAGGGGCGGAACGGCTCGCGGAACTTGATCTTGCTGTTGACGATCTCCTTCATGGCCTCGCTGCGCGGGTCGGCCAGGATGCTGCGATTGCCCAGCGCGCGCGGCCCCCACTCGAAGCGGCCCTGAAACCAGCCGATGACCCGGCTTTTCGTCAGGTCATCCACCAATCGATCGAACAAGCGGTCGTCCGGCAACTCGACATAAGGAAGGCCCATTTCATCCAGAAATTGTGCAATTTCGGCGGGAGAGTAGGCCGGCCCCCAGTAGGCGTGCTCCATCGTATCGACGCGCGGTTTGCCCAGCAGCACATGATAGGCGTAGAGCGCAGCGCCGAGCGCGCCGCCGCTGTCGCCCGCCGCAGGCTGGACCCACACCTGTTTGAACGGGCCCTCGCGCACGATGCGGCCGTTGGCCACGCTGTTGAGCGCGACGCCTCCCGCCATGCAGAGATTTTCGGCGCCGGTGCGGCGATGCAGGTCGCGCACCATGGCCAGAATCGTCTCCTCGGTCACCCGTTGAATCGAGGCGGCGATGTCTGCATAGTATTGATTCTGCTCTTTGATTTTTCTGTCGATGTGGGGTGCGTGGGGGTGGGTCAGCTCGGTGATGAATTCGCTTTTGGGAGGGCGCGGCGGCCCGAACAACTCGACGAAGCGCTGGTTGAAGGTGTGTTGCGTAGAGTGATGAAAGCTGAAGTAGCGCATGTCCAGGTGAAAGGAGCCGTCCTCCGCCACATCGATCAGCTTGCGCACCTTGTCGATGTAGCGCGGCGTCCCATAGGGCGCCATGCCCATCACCTTGTACTCGCCGTTGTTGACCTGGAAGCCCAGCCAGGCGGTGAAGGCGGAGTAGAGCAACCCCAGCGAATGAGGGAAGCGAATTTCGCGGTCGAGCGTGATCTGGTTGCGCCGTTTGCCGTCGCCCCAGTCGGCGGTGGCGTAGCCTGTAGCCGTCGTCGTCCACTCGCCGACGCCGTCCAGCGTGAGGATGGCGGCCTCTGCATAGGGCGAGCAGAAGAAGGCGCTGGCGGCGTGGGAGATGTGATGGTCGGCGAAGAGCACGCGATCCGCCGGGACGTTGAGCCGCTTCACCAGCAGCGACTTCATCCACAACTTCTCGCTGAACCAGGTGATCATCGCCTCGCGGAAGAGGCCCGCGCTGCGCGGGACCGTCGAGAGCGTCGAGTAGAGAATGCGCTCGAATTTCAGCAACGGCTTTTCGTAAAAAACGACGTAGTCCAACGCTTGCGCCGGAATGCCGGCGGCGCGCAGGCAGAAGTCGATGGCGTGCTGCGGGAACGAGGCGTCTCCCTTGACGCGCGTGAAGCGTTCTTCTTCGGCGGCGGCGATGCGGCCGTCGGCCACGAGGGCGGCTGCGGCGTCATGGTAGAAACAGGAGATGCCCAGGATGTACATACGCTATCCCTGTCGTCTGGCGTCCTGCAATCGGGTCGAGGAAAGGGCGCGGGTGCGCCAATAAGAGCGCCCATGGGGACGCCGCAACGTCAGTGCATCTTCGGTGATGCGCACAACGAAGCCGGTCGGCAGCGCCACGACGCCGTACAGTAGGGTCAGGATCACCTTCGCCTGAAAATCGGCGACGACTCTGGCGTATCTACCGGCGCTGTCTGTCAAACGAAGAAACCGGTGTTTCATGGCTTGCGCTCCACTTTTTGGGGCCTACTATGCCACAATTTTGAGGGATTCTGCAAACAAAATAGCGCAAGACGACGGGGGAAAGTCGGAAAACGCATTTGGTGGGCCGCCCGATCTGTAGTACAATCGGCTGCATCGCTTGCAGGAATGGCGGCGCTGTTTTGCTTTCAGAGGTGTTGCACGGCTGGCCGACGAACCCAAACGTTCGTGTGCGCATCGATGGTTCCCCACTTGAAAAAAATTGAGTCGGAAAGTATCGAGAATCGTCGTCGATTCTGTTCTGCACCGGTGATGCACTCATCAGTTCATTGACATCGATATTGTCAGGAAATGCCTGCATCCCAAAAGGATGTTGGCGATTGGAAACCGGAGACAGGAACCGCACGAAGAGATTCACGTTCTCAAGGGAGGTGCACATCCATGCGCGTGTTGTTTGTTGAAAAACAGATCAACTACGAGCCTCAGGGCATCATGCAGCTCTCCTCGGTGCTGAAGCAGGCCGGTCACGAGGTGGCGCTGGCGGTCGCCGACCTGGAAGACCCCGTGCAGGTGGCGCGGGAATTCGAGCCGGACATCGTCGGCTACAGCGTCATGACCGGTTCGCAGCGCTACTACTTTGACCTTAATTTGAAGATTCGGGAGGCGTTGAACGGCCACAAGGTGATGTCCGTCTTCGGTGGACCCCACCCGACGTTCTTTCCAGAAATGATCGAGGAGCCGGGCGTAGACGGCCTGTGCGTCGGCGAGGGCGAAGGGCCGATCGTCGATCTGGCGAACGCACTGGGCAACGGCGGCCTGAAGCCGGACATCCCCAACTGGTGGTTCAAGATTGACGGCGAGATCGTGCGCAACCCGGTGCGCCCCCTGATCCACGACCTTGGCTCGCTGCCGCACCCCGATCGTCCCTTGATTTACGACAAGCACCCTTATCTGCGCGACTCACCGATCAAGCACTTCATGGGTTCGCGCGGCTGTCCCTACCAGTGCACCTACTGCTTCAACCACGCCTACTACCAGATTTACAAGCGGGAGCGCCGCGGCAATCAGCGGCCGGTCGACAGGATCATCGATGAGGTGAAGTGGGTGCGCTCGCAGTGGCCGCTGGAGCATGTCTTCTTCATCGACGATCTGCTCATCATCTTCGACGACTGGCTGGAGGAGTTTGCAGAAAAATGGCCGCGCGAGGTGGGGCTGCCCTTCTTCTGCAACGTGCGCGCCGATCTGCTGGTGCGCGCGCCTTACAAGGCCGACCTGCTCGCCAAGGCCGGCGCCTATACGGTCAGCATGGGCATCGAAGCGGGCAACGATCGCATCCGCCGCGACCTGCTGAAGCGCCACATGAGCAAGGAACAGATCATCGAGGCGGGCCGCCTGCTGCGCTCGGTCGGCATCAACGTGACCGCCACCAATATTCTCGGGTTGCCCGGCAGCCGGCTGGAGGATGACATTGAGACCATGCGCCTCAACGCCGCCGCCAAAGTCTCCTACGCTCAGGCCTTCATTTTTCAACCCTACCCCGGCACCGAGCTGGGCAAGTACGCCGAGGACATGGGGCTGGCCAACGTGGGGACCTTCGACGACATCGCTTCGATCTCATGGGAGCGCTCGCCGTTACTCTACCAGGATGAGGACGAAAAACGCCAGGTCGAACATCTGCAGCGCTGGTTCGCCATCGGCGTTGAGTTCCCCTGGCTGGAGCCGGTGATCCGCTGGCTGATCAAAGCGCCGCACAACGCCTTCATCGACAAGGTTTACTGGTATATCCACAAGACATTCAAGGGCGTTTTGTTGCAGCGTCGCGTCTACGCCACCCGCTTCAGCGTGAGGAAACTGTTTGTCGTCGCAAAGCATTTCTTCCGCATGGGTTCCTAGCGCAGATGACCCACCAGGAAGCGCTCGAGTTGATCCGAACCCTTCTCAAAGCGCCCAACGACGAAGCGCTGATGAAGGAGATCAATCTCAACCTGCCGCGCATCGACGGGACGTTTTTCGCCGTGTTGCATCAATCGGCGGAGCAGCTGCGCCGCGAAGGCAAGCCCCACATCGCCGACGCCTTGCAACGGCTGGGCGACGTGATTCTGCGCATGCGGACGTTGATATAAGCGGCCAAATCATCCCGCAGGTCATCGCCTCCGGCGCGCCATTGCGATCGCAACAGAGTGACCGCCGGCCGATCAAGATGTAGTGCGTCTCCCTATGAAGATCAACCCGAATAAACCCACCAGCGTGAGCCCGGAGACGACGGCGCCGGCGGTGCGCACAGGCGTCTGGCCCATCTCAACGTCGATGCGATGGACGCCCGCCGGCACGTCGATCTCCATGACGCCGTGCGGCGGCGAGACTCGATAGTCGACGCTTTGGCCATCGAGGCGCACCTGCCAGCCGGGAAAGGCAAAGAGCCGAATCTGCACCACGCCGGGCGTCTGCATGGCGACCTCGCCGCCGAAGCGCTGGCCGCGGCTGTAGACGGCGGTCACGGCGCCTTCGCCGGAGAGAATGCCCAGCCGCTCCAGTCGATCGGGGTCGAAGGGGGCGGCGCCCTGCGCCAGTGCATCCGCATATTGCGGCGTCAACGGCGTCTCGGTGAAGCGCTCCTGCACGAATTTCGTATAGCCAAGCATATCGGGATGCTGGCGCTCGAACTGAAAGACGGCGCGGCCATCCTCGCGCCACGGCTCGACCGGCTCCAGCGAGGCTGGCCGCGCATAGCCGGCGCTCGCAAAGACGATCGTCGCCGCCATCACCAACACGCCGGCTTCGTTTCTTTGCCGTGAAGACGACCAGCTGAGCAGCGGCCACATCGTCAGCCCGCCCAGGGCGCTGAGAACGAAGATGACCAGCGTCAACAGCCGCCAGGGAAACTGGAGCACCTCCAGAAAGGAGAGCGTCTGCCAGACCCAGGCTGCGCCGGGCGTCATCATCCACAGCAAGGCGCCTGTGGTCGCCAGCAGGAAGATCGGCAGGCTGCGCGTGCGTCCCATGCGCGCGATCAGCAGATAGAGCGACGCCAGCGCCAGGATCGCCAGCAGGACGCCAAGCTGAAAGCCCATGCCGTCGTTGGCGCCCGTCGGATCATCCGAATAGCCGTAGCCCCAGAACGGGCTGAAAAACTGTCCCCAGTGGACGAAATGGCGAGAGTAGACGTAGGTGTCGCTCACCCAGTCTTCCTGCGAGAGCAGCGGGCCTTCGAGCAACAGCGGCAGGACGTAGATCGCCGCCGCCGTCAGTCCCGCAGCGCCCGCTGCGCCGGCCACAATGAACTGCGCCGTCATGGTTCGCCACCGGCGGTTGGCAAGCGCACCGTCGCATCGCCATTGCACCCAGAGCCGAAACAGAATAAACGCCATCAGCAGCGGCGTCGCGGCCATGATCGCAAAGGCGTGGGTGAAAATAAGCAGGGCGTACGTCAGCGCTGCGACGGCGAGGCGCGTTTGCCAGCCGGGGCGCAGCCCTTCCCCAATGAGCCGGTCAAACGCCCAGAAGACCCACGGCAACCAGCCGATCAGCATCGTCTCCGCCAGCGCAGCCCGCACGTATATGTCGAGCAGATGGTAGGGCGCGAAGACGTACAACAACCCTGCAATGAAGCCTGCCTGGCTGGCCTGTCGCGCCGCTTCTCCTGTGTTGAGCGGCGAGGCTTCCTGTCGCGGCCAGGTCAAAACCCAGCGGCGCACCAGGCCATACATGCCCCATGCGCTCAACAGGAAGGCCGCGGCCCAGGCGCATTTCACCGCCGTGGTGACGCCGAGGCCGAGGAGGAGAAAACCCTGCGCCACATAAAACGCCAACGGCGCCTGGAGCAGGAAGGTGGGGAACCCATACCCCTGGTTGTGATGCATCGCCCAGATCGGCCACAGCGCGCCATCGCGAATCGCCTCATCGAACATGGCGACGAAGAAGACGCTGTGCCGGCCGTCGTGCGCGCTGTAGAAATAGCCCGGCGCCAGCAGCGGCGTCAGGGCGAAGAAGGTCAACGCCGTCAACAGCAGCCAGTAGGGATCGGGCTTCCATCGATGCGTTCGGTTCACCTCGCTCATTCCCCTTCATCAAAAAGAACCGACGATTGCTCCTACACTACGCACATGGCCGCCCCCACTCTCCCGCTCTCCCGCTCCCTTGCTCTCATGCTCCCTTGCTCTCATGCTCTCCCTCTCTGCCCTCTACGCGCTTGCATTCGCCTCCATCAGCCCGCGCAGCACGCTGGCGCGGCCCAACAGGCCGAGCAGGCGACCTTCTTCGTCCACGACCGGCAGTCGCTTCACTGCATGCGTGGTCATCAGGCGCAGCGCTTCGCCGAGCGGCGCATCGGGATGAATGGTGATGACGGGTGTGGACATCAGGTCGGCGGCGCGCTCGCCGGCGGACGGCAACACCTGAGCCACCGCCGGTTCGCCGACGACGAGTCGGCGCAGCCGCTCCAGCAGGCCGGGATGTTGGCGTTGCTGGCTGCGACGCAGGAGGTCGCCGTCGGTGATGATGCCGAGCACGCGGCGCTCGTCGTCGACGACGATGACGCGACGTCGGCGGCTCGCCTCCAGCGCCCGGACGATCTCCTCCAGGGTGGCGTTTGGGCCGACCGTCGGCGCGTCGGTGTACATCAACTCCGTCACGCTGCGACCGGGTTTGGGTTCCTCGACTTCGGCCGTCTGGCGATCGTAATGCAGCTGGACGCTGCGGAAGACGTCGATGCGGCTCACCATGCCCATCAGCCGCCCCTCTTCGTTGACCACCGGCAGGCGCTTGAGATTGTGCTTGACCATGCGCGCCACGGCCGTGCGCACCGTTTCGTCGTTGCGCACCGAGATGACCGGCGCGGTCATGATCTCGCCTGCAGTCAGCGGAGAGCGACGCAAGGCCGCGAGGAGGGCGTGAATCTGGTCGTCCGACATCTCCTTGTGCAGCGCAATGCGCGTCGTCAACCCGGCGCGCTGCAGCAGATCGCCGTCGGTGATGATGCCCACCAGCCGGCGTTCGGCGTCCACCACGGGCAGGCTGCGCACGCCGCGCTCCAGCAACAGCCGCACCACCTCCGCCACCGAAGCGTCCGTCGTCACGCTGGCCACTTCATCCAGGTCGCGCATGATATAGGAGACCGGCTGTTCAAGCGGGTCTTTGCTGCGCCCCATCGAATAGTGCACGACGGTGACCGGCTCGCGCACGATGAGTCCGTCGTCGACCATCTGCTGAAGCTGCGGCAGCAGGCGTTCGACGCGTTGAGGCAGGTCGATCCATTCGATGCGGATCGGCAGATCGCTGGAAAGCACCTCGATATTGGAGGTGTGAATGCGGCTGCGCGCGCCGAAGCCCGCCAGCGCGCGAATCACCGTGGCGCCCGCTGCGCCCTCGCGGCGCAAATATTCGAGGATCGCCATGTAGAGGCTGGCGCCGCGATAGCGATCGCTTTCGCCGATGTAGATGGTGACTCGGGTCACCTCCCCTGTCAGTTGCATAGCGCCTCCTTTCGCTTATGCAAGGATGCGAGCGACGGCCAGTCCGCCGATGACGGCCATCAGGCCGATGAGATTGGTGCCGAAAATATTCAGTATGCTGAACCAGAGCGCGCCGCTACGCGCCAGGCTGACGCTTTCAAAGCCAAAAGTGGAGAAGGTCGTAAACGCTCCCAGAAAGCCGACGGCGAAAAGCAGCCGTAGCTCCGGGGTGATCGTGATACGCGTCTCGCCCAGTCCAAAGAAAAAGCCGATGATGAAGCATCCGATGACGTTCACCAGGAACGTCCCGTAAGGGAAATTGACGCCGAATCGCTCCGCCGCCCATATGCTGATCAGATAACGGGCGTTTGCGCCGACGATGGCGCCGATCGAGATATAGAGAAATCGTTCCATCTCTTACCCCACACTGCGCAGATGCGTCAACCGTTGAAAGTTCGTTGGCGCAACAAAAAACCTCTGCACGGCGTCTTCTCGGCGCCATACAGAGGCTATCAGTCCGGTCGACCGAACGGTTGGCGAGCCTCATCACCGGCTCTGCATCCGCACCGATCAGAGCCACTGTACAGGCCAAGTATATGTCACGTCCCCGTTTTTTCCAAAACCCCGGCTTCTGGCTCCAGCGTGATCAGCGCCTTGTCGTCGTCGTAGGCCAGCACTTCGGCGTAACGTCCCCAGTCTACGATGGTGTCGAGCTGACGTTCGGCCTCGTCGGGAGGAAACTCCAACTCCAACGCCGCGCGCACGACGTCCCACCCCAGGCTGCGGCTCTCCGACGCGCGCAGCAGGGTGATCAACCATTTGAAAATCGGCAGGCGACGGATGCGCACTGCGAAGATGTTCTTGCGCGCCAGGATGCTGGCGTCGGCGAAGGTGTCGCCGAGCGGCGTCAGCGCCACGTCGCCTTGGGAAACATGGACGAAGCCCAGCAGCTCGGCTGCCTCGATGAGGCGCAACAGCTCATCTGAATCAACGCCCAGCCGTTCGGGCAGGCGATAAATATCGGCGTGCCCTTTCTCCTGTTCGGAGAGATGTTCGAGCAGGCCGGTGAGGTTGTTGATGGAAACCTGAGGCAGCGGCCGCGTGGCTCCTGGCTCGCCCGGCGCCGAGCCAAGCTCAATATGTTCGGCCTGCGTCTGCCCCGCCAACAGTGCATAGACGCGATCCACCAGCGCGGTGAAGGCGGACGTGTTGCGCTGTCGCGGATAGGGCAAGCCCACCGACAGGTCGGCGACGATGCGCCCTGGACCTTTATCCATGACGATGATGCGGTCGGCCAGCATGATCGCCTCTTCGATGTTGTGCGTCACCATCAAAATGGCTTTGGTGGGAATTTTGCCCTCCAGCCACAGCTCAATCAGGTCGCTGCGCAGCGACTCGGCGCTGAGCACGTCGAGCGCCGAGAACGGCTCGTCGAGACAGAGCAGCTCCGGCTCGACGGCCATGGCGCGCGCAAAGCCGACCTTCTGCCGCATGCCGCCCGAAAGCTCGCGAGGGTAGGCGCTCTCGAAGCCGTCCAACCCCACGCGGTCGATCAGCTCCATGGCGCGCGGCAGCCGCACCGCCGGCGGCAGGCCGCGCGCTTTCAGCGCAATCTCAACGTTCTCCAGCACCGAAAACCAGGGAAAGAGCGCAAAGGTCTGAAAAACGATGGTGGCGTGCGGGTTGACGCCGGTCAACGGTTGACCCCGGTAGAGCACGCGGCCGCTGCTGGGCTTTTGCAACCCGGTGATAATGCGCAGCAAGGTGCTCTTGCCGCAGCCGGATGGCCCTAACAACGCCACAAACTCGCCCTCCGCCATCGTAAAATTGACGTTTTCCACAGCGGTGAAGGTGCGTCGGCCGCTGCTGTAGCGCTGCTCTACGTTGATCAGTTGCACCAGCGTATTCGGGTTGTTCATGACGTCACTCCATGCGGAAGCGCTCTTCGGCCAGCACGTAGAGCCGGCGCCAGAGCAAACGGTTGATCGCGATGACGGCCAAAATCATTGCAAGTGTGGCTGCCAGCAGCAACGCATATTGTCCACTGGCGGTGGCGTGGGAAATAATGGCGCCGATGCCGATGACGCTGCGCACCTGCCCGCCAAACTCCGTATATTCCGCCACGATGCTGGCGTTCCATGCGCCGCCGCTGGCCGTGATGGCGCCGGTGACGATGTACGGAAAGAGCGCAGGCAAGGTGAGGGTGCGCCAGCGCGCCAGCGGTTTGAGGTGCAGCAACGCGGCGGTGTGCTTGAGGTCCTGGGGAATTGCCAAAGCGCCGGCGATGACGTTAAAGAGCAAATACCATTGCGTGCCCGTCAACATCAGGACGATGGCGGCGATGTTCAGTCCATTCGGCAGGTTCAGGAAGATCAACAAGAAGGCCGGAAAGAGCGCCGTCGCAGGCACGGAGGCCGCGATCTGGACAACCGGCTGCAGCCAGCGCGCCAGCCTCTGGTTGGAGCCGATGGCCACGCCGACGGGGATCGTCCACGCCAGGGCGATCGCCATCGCAACGGCGACGCGCAAGAAGGTGGCCCCTAACCCAATGCCTAGCTCGAGCCACTGCGCCGGCGTCACCTCGAGCAACATGCGTCCGGCCAGCAGTCCACCATAACCCACCACCGCCGCCAGCGCTGCGATCACGCCGACCGAGAGCAGCGTCCATTGCTGCGAGGACTGCGTCTCCGGCATGCCCAGCGGCTTCAATCTGTGGATGAGCCAGGCGTCAAGGCGTTCGTTCCACTCGGCGAGAGAAGCGCCCAGGCGTTGGATAAGCCTGGAATCGCTCAGCAGATCGTAGAACCAGGAGGTGGGCGGCGTCTGATCTTCGACCATCTCCAGCTTGAAGCGGTCGGCCCACGCCAGCAGCGGCCGCCACACCAGCTGATCGAGCGCCACCACCACCAGCACCAGGGCGCCGATGCCCAAGAAGAGCGCCTGGAGGTCGCCCTGGCCGGCAGCCGCCTGGAGGAATGAACCCAATCCGGGCAGGCGAAAGTCGCGCTCTCCCACCGTATAGCTTTCGGCGGCCATCAGAAAGAACCAGCCGCCCGCCCAGCTCATCATGCTGTTCCAGATCAGGCTGATGGCGCCGAAGGGCAGCTCCAGCCATTTGAGCCGCAGCCAGCGGTTGAAGCGGAAGATGGCGCTGGCTTCGCGCAGGTCGTTGCTGATCGTGGTCAGCGACTGATACCAGGCGAAGGTCATGTTCCAGACCTGACTGGTGAAGATCAGGACGATGGCGGCGAACTCGGCGGCGACGCCTTCCGGCAAAAGCGCGCTCAGGCTGAGCAAGACGACGGGTAGAAACGACAGGATCGGCACGCTCTGCAACACATCGAGCAGCGGCATCATCACCATCTCCGCCCGGCGATTGTAGGCGGCGACGTAGCCATAGACGATGGTGAACAGAAAAGAAAGCGCGTAGGCTGCAGCCATGCGACCGATGGAGAGCGCTGCGTAGCCGGGCAGGGCGGTCCAGGTGAGCCGAATTTCCGGCCCCCGCACTTCGCCCGGCGCCGTCAACGCAAAGCGGAGACCCAGATATAACACGCCGGCAATCGCAAGCAACACAAACAGGTCGCCGTAGCCGAACCGCCGACTGGGCGGCGTGCCAAAGGTGAGGCGTTGTGGCAAGTGCGGTTTCCTTTCTGTCTGCGCTGATTGATTCAGTCAGGACTTTCGACGAGCGTCGACGGCGGCGGGAGCGCCTGCTGAAGGACGCCGGCGAGCTCCTGCATCGTAAAAGGTTTGCGCAGAAGATGGGCGTCTGGCGTCGTCAGCCCTCGATGCGCAATCAGATGGGGCGAATACCCGGATGCAAACAGCACGCGCAGCGTAGGTCGGGTCTCTCTGAGCCGGCGCGCCAGCGTAGGGCCATCCATCTCCGGCATGACAACGTCGCTCAACAGGAGGTCGATCCTCCCCAGATGTTGTTCGGCGATGCGGAGAGCGGCGGAAGAGGTTTCCGCCGTCAGCACATGATAGCCGAGTTCGCGCAGCGCTTGGCTCATGCTCTCCAATACGGCAGGCTCATCCTCCACCAGAAGGATAGTCCGCCCCTGACCAGGAGGGGAAATCTGCGTGCGCTTCAGGCGTTCAGATACAGGTGGGAGAACTCCCTCATAGGTTGGCAAAAAGATTTGAATAGAAGTGCCGATGTCAGGCGCGCTATAGACCGTAATATGGCCATGGTTCTGCTGAACGATGCCATAGACGGTCGCCAGGCCAAGGCCAACGCCGCGCCCCACCGCTTTGGTGGTGAAGAAGGGTTCAAAGATATGTTCAAGCACCTCCGGCGTCATGCCCTGGCCGGTGTCGCTGACGGTGAGCGCGCTGTAAACGCCCGGTCGAACATCGGCGTGGAGCGCTGCGTACGCTTCGTCCAGCACTGTGTTTCTCGTCGTGATCGCAATCTGTCCACGACCTGTAATGGCGTCGCGCGCATTCAGGCAAAGGTTCACAACAATTTGCCGGATCTGGGCCGGGTCCATGTAAACGAGCCCCAGATCAGGCGCCGGCTCCCAACGCAGCTCGATGGCTTCGCCGAGCAGGCTGCGCACCATCGGCAGCAACTCTGCGATGGCGGCGTTGAGGTCGAGCGGGCGAGGTTCAATCGGCTGGCGTTGGGCGAAGCCAAGCAACTGACGCGTGAGATCGGCGGCGCGCTGCGCCGTCTTGTAGATCTCGAGCAAATGATGGCGAATCGGCGACGTCGCGTCCAACTGCAACAGCGCCATCTCGGTGCGCATCAAAATGACGGCGAGCATGTTGTTGAAGTCATGGGCAACGCCGCCGGCCAGTTGACCGATGCTCTCCAGTCGTTCGATCTGCGCCATGCGCTCCTGCAAGCGCCGACGCTCCTCTTCCGCCTGCTTTCGCTCCGTAATATCCATCAAGATGCCTAGAGAACCGACGATGTTGCCCTGATCGTCGAAGACGGGCACGGCGTGATCCGCCAGCCAGATCAACCGGCCATCTTTGCGCTCGAAAAGATAGTCTTCGCGCCAGATAAAGCCTTTGCCTTGTCGGGCCAGCCGGATGCGCTCGTCGTGGGGAAGGTCGGCGTTTTCACCGTAGGCTTCGATGCGCCGCAGCCGACTCGTGAAAAGGGGGCCGGTGATCTCATCGACTCTGTAGCCGGTCAGCTCTTCAAAGCCCTCGCCCAGAAACGAATAGCCGTCGCCGGTGTAGTCTCGCTGGTAGGGAACGCCGCCTGCAATGCGGATGGCTTGCCGGTAGATGCGCTCGACGTTGGAGAGCGCTTTCTGTGCATTCACCTCTGCCGTGATGTTGCGGTTGATCGCCACGACGCCGACGCGATTGCCATCATCGTCGACTAGCGCGTTGACAGAGGCATAGATGTGAAGGTGAGCGCCGTTTTTATGACGTTGGATCACCTGTCCACGCCATTGGCCTGTCTGCAGAAACTTTTGGAGCGCCTCGTCCGGCGTCGAGTCGATGTATTGCGTGCCGAGCAGACCGATGAGCGATTGCCCGATGACTTCCGCCCGGGTCCAGCCATAGATGGCTTCGGCGGCGGCGTTCCACTCCTGCACAATGAAGGTCGGATCGGTGACGATGATGGCGTCCGACACGCTGTCGAGCAGGTTCGCCTGTCGCTCCAGTTGCGTCTCGATCCCCATAATGCAAGTAATCCTCAGGCTGCACCGGCGTTCCCTTCAATGCGCTTCCTTTGAAACGAAAACCGCGCTTCGCGGAAGCGCGGTTCTGTTTGGGAGTGAAAGGTGAGCCCCCTGGGACTCGAACCCAGAACCCGCGGCTTAAAAGGCCGCTGCTCTGCCAGTTGAGCTAGGGACCCGCTTTCTACAAAAATAGTTTAGCATGACGACGGCGTTCTGTGCAATTTGTGAAAGTCTGAAAAAGCGTCACTTTGTAACCGCGCGTCACTCTTTGCATCTAACCTCTTGGATCATGCAATCGAAGAAAGGATCGACCATGAGCGAGATCAAACCACAACCGAAAGTCATCATCTTCACCACGCCGACCTGCTCCTTCTGCAACGCAGCCAAGAGCTACTTTCGTCAGAAGGGCATTAAGTTCAAGGACGTTGACGTCAGCAAAGACCCGGCGGCTGCACGCGATATGGTGCGGCGCTCCGGTCAGCAGGGCGTGCCGGTGATCGACATCGGCGGTAAAATTGTCGTCGGCTTCGACCGACCTAAAATCAATCAGCTGTTGGGAATTAAATAAAAGAAAGCGTAAGGAGAGAAGCGACTATGAACACAAACGGAAACAATCCTGGCATCCAACCGCTTGGCGCCCGCGTGCTGCTCAAGCCGATCGAGCAGGAAGACCGCACCAGCAGCGGCCTCTATTTGCCGGAGACGGCCAAGGAGAAGCCGCAGCTTGGCGTTGTCATCGCCGTCGGCGACGATGAGGAGATCAAGCTGCAGGTGAACGACAAGGTGCTCTTCGCCAAGTACTCGGGCACGGAGGTCAGCTACAAGGGCGACACCTTCCTGCTGATGGATGTCAGCGACGTCTTGGCGCGCGTGACCGGTTAACGCCTGGGGTCAATCGCTTTCCCTGTTGCAGCGGGGGTCGGAGGCGCGCCTTCGACCCCCGTCACTTTTTTCATCCACCGCCTGAAGCCGTTCTCCAACGCATCCAGCCTCCTTGACAGGGAGCGCCGCCTGTCAGCCAAAGACGTCAATGAATGTTTTCGCGGAGGGCCTCTTCAATTAGCGCCTGCTTCAAGTCCCACAGCTTCTGGCTGAGCGAGACGTGGTAAATATGCGGATTGACGAGGCGGCGCACGCCGGGGTCGAGCGCCTCAACATCCTCGGCGCGGCGGCGGCGGATCGCTTCCAGAGGCGGCAGCTCATAGACGAGCTTGCCCTGGCGCAAAACTTCCACATGCAGCGGTTCGATGCGGCTGATCTGTTCTGGCTGCAGCGTGCGGAACTTGGTGTGATCGCTGGGGTGGCGCAGCACAAGGGGCGCCGTCGGATCGATCTGCTCATCCTCCAACGTCAGCAGGTCGGCGGTCGCCTTTTGCCGTTCATCGTAGATGCGCCAGATGCGCTTGACGCCGGGCGTCGGCGTCTTGGAAGGGGATTCGGAAATCTTGATCGCCGAGCTCCAACCGCCGTTTCTGCGCACCGCCACCAGCTTGTAGACCCCGCCCAACGCCGGCTCGCCCCAGGAGGTGATCAGCCGCGTGCCGACGCCGTAGACGAGCCGTTTGATCAGGCGGTCGGCGTCCACGCCGTAGCGCGGGGCCTCGTGCTGAATCTGCGTAATGATCTGCCAGATCACCAGCTCGTCCAGGTCGCTGGAGAGCACGATCACGGTGTCTTCAAAGCCGGCGGCGTCGAGCATCTTGGCCGCCTGGATGCTCAGGTAAGCCTGGTCGCCCGAATCGAGGCGAATGCCGAGAGGGCGATGTCCTTTCCGTCGCAGCTCCTCGAAGACTTTGATGGCGTTGGGCACGCCGGACTGCAAGGTGTCCACCGTGTCGACGAGCAACAGGCAATCGTCGGGGTACAGCTCGGCGTAGGCGCGAAACGCCCCCAGCTCCCCTTCGCCCAGCGCCATCATCAGTTGCACCATGCTGTGGGCGTGCGTCCCCTTCGGCGGCAGGCCGAGCACGTGAGAGACGCCGACGTTGGAGCTGAAGTGCGCGCCGCCGATGAGCGCCGCGCGCGTGCCGTCGTTGGCGCCTTCGCCCTGGGCGCGGCGCAGCCCGAACTCCAGGATCACGCCGCCGCGGCTGGCCTCCACCAGGCGAGAGGCCTTGGTGGCGACCAGCGTCTGATAGTTGAGCTTGTTGAGCAGAGGCGTCTCGATGATCTGCGCCATCGCCATCGGCCCGCGCACCACCGTCAGCGGCGTGTTGGGATGGACGACGCGACCTTCGGGTATGGCGTGGATGCTCAGCGCGCTGAAGTCGCCGTGCTTGCGCAGATAGTCGAGAAAGTCGTCGGCGAAGATGCGATTGCCCACGTTGTTGCGATGGTTGCGCAGATACTCCAGCTCCTGCTCGCGGAAGTGCGCCTTCAGCATCCAGTCCAGGAACCACTCCAGCCCGGCGTTGATGCAGTAGCCGGCCTGGTGCTGATCGTAGTCGGGATTGCGCCGATAAAAATGGTCGAACTGCACCTCTAACTCGTGCAGGCCGAGCCGAAAATAGAGCTGCGCCATGGTGAGCTGATATTGATCGGTGAACAGAATGCCGCGCATGGCGGAATGGTAGGTGAGTGACATAACGCGATCTCTCCGGTGACTTGACGTTCAAATGCGGTGTTGGTTCTTCAACAACGGCTCCTCCAACCGTTGCCCCCATTGTAAAACGAGGCAAGGGAAAGGCCTATCTCCATGCGTCTCTGCAGACGACGAAAGTTTTCATTCCGCCTGCTTCATCTTAACTTGCACGCCGCTGCGTGGGAAGGAATTTAGAGGGTTAGGCGATTTGACGGTGAAAAGTTGGATTTGCAAAGGATTTTGGAATGGACTAAAATTGAATCGTCTCTTCGGGACAATTAGCGCATTCCCCATTAAAAAATTTACTGAACTTTTGACTGAATAACTGAAGGAGGGGCGATGGACGGTTGAACCCCCCAGGGGCGCTCACGCGCGTGATCTCGCCTTGCTGTAGGACGCCAGGGCAGGGCAAGTCATGTCGCAGGTAGTTTCGTTCTTTGTGCTTCTTTGACCCTGTGTAGCCTTGCTTCATAACCGACCCACCCATTCAAGGAGAAAGCGATGAACCCAAACCTCATCCGAAACGCCTGTGCAAAATACAGGCGACGTCGATTCCGGCGAGGCGCGTTATCGGCGCTGTTGTTGAGCTTCTTTGTGTTTTCTCTGTTCGCATCGACGGTGCAACCCGCTTACGCCGTCGCTCGAGGGCCATCCGACATCGAGCAGGCGGCTGAGGGCGAAGGCGGCGACGCTGCACCCGGGAATCATGTTTTCGTTCCTTTGATTTCAACCGCTTTGCAAAGTGGGCCGACCCTTCAGGACGATGCAGCCGCTGAATTGAACCCAAGCGCCTATGTCGAACCCGAATATGAAGAAGTGGCGCTGGTTGAATTTCAACTTCCCAATCGCGCGGCGATCGATCAGCTTCTCGATTTGGGCGCAGACCTGGCCGAATACGTGCGCGACAACCCCGACGGTACGATCACCATCAACGCCTTTGTGACGCCCAGCGAGCGCGCCCTTTATGAATCGATGGGCTTCCCGGCCGGCGCCACCATCGAAGACCGTTCCACCTGGGAGGCGGTGCGCGCCGAGCGCGAGGCCGCCATCGAAGCCGAACGCGCCGCCCTGAGCGCAGCCGAAAGCGAGATGGTGGGCGCCGCCAACTTCGACCCCGGCGGCGAAATCACGATCATGCGCGTTGACTACTTCACGAATTACGCCGGTCGTTTTCTGGCGGTGGCGGCCCACACTGCGCTGGGCACGGCGACCGGCGGCCCCACGTTGGCCGTGGCGTGGCGCACGGAGGACGGCGGCTACGGCTCCGCCACGACGATGTCCAGGTTCACCGACGCCGGACAATACATGTACCATCGCGTCCTGCTGCGCGTCGGCGCGGCCGGCAGCACAGAGCCGGTGCCTGCCATGGTGCGGGTGGCCTCCAGCACAGGCGCAGCCGCCGAAGCCCCGGTGAACGAGTGGGTGGCGGGCGGCCTGCCCCCGCTGGCCGACGGCTACTTGATGGACTTCACCACGCGCTACATGGACCCGACCGAAGTCCATCAACGCATTAACGCCCTGGCCAACGAATTCCCTGACTTAGCGGAGATCATCAACCTCCCCTACCTCACGAACGGCTATCAACGCAAGGCGATGGCCGTCATGGACACGAACACGAACATTCTGGGGACGCCGGGCAGCGCCGCGCGCGCCGTCTATCTGGAGTCCAAGGCGTGGGGACATGAGGGGGGCAATCAGATTCAGGCCGAATTCCTCAACCCCGGCGCGCCCAATCAGCCGCTGACCGTCGCCGTCAACGGCAATCGCATCACCGTGTGGCTGGCGACGGATGCCACCGGCGCCCTGATCAGCACGGCGGCGCAGGTGGTGGCGGCCATCAACGCCCATCCGGAGGCCAGCGCCCTGGTCACCGCCTATACCTACGGAGGCAACGCCGGAACCGGCGTCGTGGTGGCGCGTTCGCTGGTGACGCTGACCGACGGTCTCAACGCCCCTCCGCATGTTCAGCGCGGCCCCTTCCAGGTGCAGGCCATTCGCATCGGCAAACATCGCGACGGCTCTAAGATCGGCGTCTTCTTCTTCTGCCAGCAGCACGCCCGCGAATGGGTGACGCCGCTCGTCTGTCTCGAAACCGCCGAGCGTCTGCTGCGCAACTACGCCATCGATCCGACGACCAAGAGGATGGTGGACAACCTGGACATCTTTATCATGCCCTCCTACAACCCGGACGGCGGCCATTACTCGATGTACGACTCCAACAGCCAGCGCAAGAACATGACGCGTTACTGCCCCGTGACGGCGACCAGCGGCATGCCGGCCAGCCGCAACTCCTGGGGCGTCGACAACAATCGCAACAACGGCGTCGGCTCCATCTACGATGGCTACGCCGGCGCTTCGCTGAGCTGCACGAGCGAGACTTACGCCGGCCCCGCCAAGTATTCGGAGCCGGAAAATCTGAACGAGAAGTGGATCGTCGACACCTTCGAGAACATCAAGTTCTCCATGAACATCCACACCTACGGCGGGTATTACATGTGGTCGCCCGGCGCCTACATCACGAGTGGCCGCGTCACGCTGCCGCGGCCCAACATCGGCGTCGAGGCCTACTTCTTCGCCGGCGCCAATCTGGTGCTCAACCGCATCAAGGAGATCCGCGGCACCGTAGTGTTGCCGGAGCGCACCGGCCCGGTCGCCGACGTGCTCTATTCGGCGGCGGGAAACAGCGCCGACGATCACTGGTACCGCAAGGACATCATCGCCTACAGCTTCGAGGCGGGCGCCGATCGCTTCGTCTCCACTACGACCGGCGTTCAGCAGACCGCTGTGGGCTTCCAACCCAACTACGCCACCGAAGGCAAGTTCGAGGTGTTGGAGTTCGCCTCCGGCAACTATGGCCTGCTTGAGACTGCGCTTCAGTACGCCTTCGACAACGAGCCGCCCGTGGCGGAGCTGGTGCCGAACGGCGGCGAGTCGGAGGATCCGATCCGCGCCACCTTCCGCTATGTGAACGAGCCGGCCATCATCTATTACACGCTCGACGGCTCGGAGCCGACGCTCTCCTCCACCACCTGGGAGGCGCAGGGGCCGCGGCGGCCGGGGCAGGTCTTCCTCTTCACCCAAAACACGACGGTGAAGTGGATCGCCAAGGACATCAAAGGCAACGTCTCTGAAGTGCGCGAAGCCTACTTCAAGGTCGAAAAGCTGGCGAACATCGAATTTTCGGCGCCGGCCAGCAAGACCTATGGCGACGCTCCCTTCGAGATCGGCGTCGTCGCCTCGACCGGCCAGACGGTGACGCTCACCTCGCAAACACCCACCGTCTGCGCCGTCAGCGGAAATGTGGTGACGATCTTGAACGCAGGCGAGTGCATCGTGCGCGGCTCCACCTTCGCTTCGCCGGGGTTTGGCGCCACGTTCGCCGAAACGAGCATCCAGATCCACAAGGCGACGCTCAACTACACGGCCGACACCACGAAGCAGTATAGCGATCCGATCGTGTACAGCTTCCAGTTCAGTGGATTCCAGTACAACGACACCGCAGCGGTCATCAGCGGCAGCCCAAGCTGCACCACCGCCGCCACTCCGACCAGTCCGCCCGGCGTCTATCCCATCGCATGCACGAACGGAACTCTCAGCGCTGCGAACTACGAGTTCAACTACGCTGGCGGTTCACTGGTGGTGACGCCCGAAGATGCACGCGCCCTCTACTCGGGGCTTCAGTTCATCCTGACGAGCAGCCCCTCGTCCAACAAAGTCAGCGTCTATCTGGCGGCGTCCATCCAAGACATCACCGATCTGCCCGGCGATCCTGCCTATGACCGGCACGGCGGCGACATTCGCACGGCGACCGTCACTTTCGTCAACCGCGACGCCAACAACGCCGTGCTCTGCACCGCCGGACCGATCCAGCTGCACAACTCGCGCAACCCGAGGGCAGGCGCTGCAAGCTGCACCTGGACGGCCGACATCGGCAGCGCGGATAGCGTCCAGTTCACCGTCGGCATCGTGGTGGGCGGCAACTACGTCCGCAACGCCTCGGAAGAAAACGCCATTGTGACCGTGGCGAAGCCGCTTTCCGGCTTTGTGGTGGGCGGCGGCTATCTCACCAATCAGGCTTCAGCCGGCGCTGCGGCGGGCGACGCCGGCCTGTGCACCAACTGGGGCTTCGGCGTCAGAACCGCCAAGAGCGGCGCCTTCTTCCCCGGCGGCGTCAATGTCACCGTGGTGAGCAGCGGCCGCACCTATCAAATCCGCAGCAACGCCATTGACGCGCTCACGGCGAAAACGCGCTCCGGCTCAAAACCCGGAACGGCCAGCCTGAGCGGCGCGGCCACCATCACGGACATCACAGACCCAACGGCGCCGGCTCCTATCCCCGGCAACTACACGTTGCAGATCACGATGAGCGACTACGGGGATGGAACCAAAGATCTGATCGGAATCACGATCCGCAACGGCGCCGGCCAACTCTGGTTCTCCAGCCGCTGGAATGGCGCGCAGACGGTGGAGCAGCTGATCGGCGGCGGCAACCTGGCGATCCGCTGACGCAGCTCCGTTTGAAGCCTTAGGCCAAACATCAACCGCTACAGAGGCGCACGACCCCGTGCGCCTCTGTGTTTTTGTTTATGAAAAGACAGAAAAATTCCCTCTTGACACGGAGGCAAATCTCCTTTATGATAGAAGGCGAACGTTCGCCCGAACGTTCGCCTAAACGTTGTAGTTCCAGAAGTTTGCATCAACCGACTTATGCCCGAACGCGTCACGCTCAAAGATGTCGCCGCACGCGCCGGCGTCAGCTACCAGACCGTCTCCAAAGTCATCAACGGCAACGGCAGCGTCTCGCCGGAGACGGAGGCGCAGATCTGGAAAGCCATTGAAGAACTGGGCTACCGCGTCAACGTCACGGCGCGTGGGCTGCGCAAGAGCGCCACCGGCTTGATCGGCTACACCTGGGCGCCCAATCCGCCGGACCGCGGCAATCCCATCCTCGACCAGTTCCTCACCAGCGTGGTGGGCGCAGCCGAGGCGCACGGCTATCATCTGATGCTCTTCCCCCATCCGCCTGTCATTGAGCAGGTCGACGTCTATAAGCAACTGATGCGCTCCGGCCGCGTCGACGGTTTCATCGTCGCCAGCACGAACTACGATGACCCGCGCATCCGCCTGTTGATCGATGAGGCATTTCCGTTTGCGGCCTTTGGTCGATCCAACCCGGAGTGGGACTTTCCCTTCGTCGACGTCGATGGTTGCGCCGGCATTCGCATGGCGACCGAGCATCTGATCGAGCAGGGGCATCGGGCGATCGCCTTGCTGGCCTGGCCCGATCACTCGCGCGTGGGCGCCGACCGCATGGAAGGCTACTATATGGCGATGCAGCAGGCGGGCCTCGACGTTGACCCTGCATGGGTGCATCGCAGCGAGAGCTCCTTTCAGGCGGGCTATGCGGCGGTGCAGCGCTGGCTGCAGTTGTCTGCAGAGCGCCGTCCAACCGCCGTCGTCGCCCTCGACGATACGCTCGCCATCGGCGCCATGCGCGCGGCGATGGACGCCGGTCTGCGCGTGGGGCCGGACTTCGGCGTGACCGGCTTTGACGACGCGCCGGGCGTGCAATATCTGTCGCCCCCGCTCACTTCGCTGCGACAGCCGCTCCAGCAGGTTGCGCAACGGCTGGTCGCCATGTTGATCGAGCGCATTCACGGCCGTGAGCCGGAGCCGAAGCAGGTGATCTTGCCGCCCAGGTTGATCGTGCGGGCGTCGAGCGTGAGAGGCGAGAGGTGATAGAGAAATCGGCGAATCAGGAAATCGAAGCTCAGGAAAAGGAAGAGAGTTTGTGTCCCAGGCAATTCGCGCAATCTTATTTGATCTGGACGGCGTGATCACCGACACCGCCGAATTTCACTACCAGGCGTGGCAGGCGCTGGCCGACGCCGAAGGCATCCCGTTCGATCGCGCGGCGAACGAAAAGTTGCGCGGGGTGTCGCGGCGCGAGTCGCTGCGCCTGCTGCTCGACGGCCGCACGCTTTCGCCGGAGCAGGAGGAAGCCTGGCTCGAGCGCAAAAATCGCCACTATCAGCAGCTTCTCCAACAACTGACGCCAAACGATCTCCTGCCGGGCGTGCCCGCTCTGCTGGAGGAGATTCGCGCCGCCGGCCTCAAGATGGCGATCGTCTCCGCCAGCCACAACACGCCCATTGTGCTCGAGCGCCTGCAGATCGCCGATCGTTTCGACGTCGTGATCGCCGGCCCGGAGGCGGACGCTCCTCCCGGCCGCAATCGCCCCAAGCCTGCGCCCGACCTCTTTCTCCTGGCGGCGGAGCGACTGGGCGTTCAGCCCTGGGAGTGCCTGGTGGTGGAGGACGCCGAGTCGGGCGTCGAAGGGGCGCGCCGCGCCGGCATGGTTACGGTGGGATTGGGGCCGGTCGAGCGCGTGGGCGCCGCCGATCAGGTGCTTCCCAATCTCGACGGCGTGACGCTGGCGCAGCTTCTCTATGCCGCCACGTGGTCGGTGGCGGAGCCGGGCTTCGCCCCTGCGCAGCAGCGACGTTGGGAAAGTGCGCTCACCATCGGCAACGGCAAACTGGGCGTGCGCGGCAGCCTGGAAGAGCGCTTCCCCGGCGACCAGCCCGCGACGCTCATCCACGGGCTGTGGGATGACGCACCGATCGTCTACACCGAGCTGGCCAACGCCTTCGACTGGACCGCCTTTGACCTCTGGATCGACGGCGAGCCCTTCCGCATGGACCGCGGGTCGATTCAGCTCTACAGCCGACGTCTCGACCTGCGCAGCGGCGAGCTGCGCCGCCATCTGTACTGGACGACGCCGGCTGGCGCCACCGTGGAGTTAAGCTTCCGCCGCGTCGCCAGCGTAAGCGAACCGAACGGCGCAGCTCTACGCGTCGACGTGACGCCGCTCGACCGGCCGGTGACGGTGCGCGTGCGCGCTCGCATCGACGGGATGGTCGAAAATGATGGTCTGCTGCACTGGCGCAACCTGGAGCAAGGCGAGCGTGCGGGCGTCGCCTATCTCTGCGGCGAGACCCGGCGCACGCACAAGACGCTGGTCGAGGCCATGACGGTGCGGCAGAGCGGCGCTGCGGCGCCGATGCAGTATTATGATGCGCCCCACAACCCTTCGTTCGAGATGACGCAGCGGCTCGACGTTCACCAGAGCTGGGGGATCGAAAAGCTGGTCGCAATCTACACCGACCGCGACGCTGCGGACCCGCTGGCTGCGGCGCTGGCGAAGGCGTCCGAACTCGGCGAAGGGGGCTACACCGGCCTGTACGCAAGCGCCAGAGCGGCGCTGGCCGAATTCTGGGCGGAGAGCGACGTCGTGATCGAAGGCGATGACGCCGCGCAGCGCGGAGTGCGCCATGGGCTTTTCCAGTTGCGCATCGCCGCTGCGCAGGATGAGCGCGTCAGCATCGCCGCCAAGTCGCTCAGCGGCTTCGGCTACCGCGGCCATGTCTTCTGGGACACCGAGACCTTCATCCTGCCCTTTTTCATTTATACGCAGCCGAAGCTGGCGCGCAACCTGCTCATGTATCGCTGGCACACCATCGAGGGCGCGCGCAAAAAAGCGCGCGACAACGGCCACCAGGGCGCGCAATATCCGTGGGAAAGCGCCGAGACCGGCGAGGAGGTGACGCCGCGCTGGGTGCCCGGCCCTAAAGGCGAAGAGCTGATCCGCATTTGGTGCGGCGACATCGAGCTGCACATCACCGCCGACATCGCCTACGCCATCCATCAGTACTGGCGCGTCACCGGCGACGACGAGTTCATGGCCGGCCCCGGCGCACAGATTCTTCTGGAGAGCGCGCGTTTCTGGGAAAGCCGCGTCGAGCCGGATCGCCCTGCGCCAGGACAGTACTCGATCTCCGACGTGATCGGCCCGGACGAATACCACGAGCACGTCGACAACAACGCCTTCACCAACGCCATGGTGCGTTGGCACTTGCGCACCGCCATCGAGCTGCTCGACTGGCTGCATGTGCACGCGCCGACGCGCGCCGCCCATCTGGAAAAGTCTTTAGAGTTATCCCAGGAGCGGTTGGCGCGCTGGCGTCACATCGCCGACAACCTGGTGCTGCTCCAGGACCCCGACACCGGCCTGATCGAGCAGTTCGAGGGCTTTTTCCGTCTCCAGGAAGTCGACTGGCCGGCCTTCGCCAACCGCACGAAGTCGATGCAGGCGCTGCTGGGCATCGAGGGCGCCAACGCACATCAGGTGCTCAAGCAGCCTGATGTGTTGTTGCTCTTTGCACTGTTGCCGGAGCACTTCTCTGAGGAAGCGCTGCGCGTCAACTGGGATTACTACTGCCCGCGCACCGATCACACCTATGGCTCTTCGCTGGGGCCGGCCATCCATGCCTGGCTGGCCGCGCGGCTGGGCATGCCGGAGGAGGCGTATACGCACTTCATGCGCGCGGCGCTGGTCGACATCGAGGATGTGCGCGGCAACACCCATGAGGGCATCCATGCGGCGTCGGCGGGCGGCGTGTGGCAGGCGCTGGCGTTCGGCTTCGCCGGGCTGCACCTGACGAAGGCGGGCGAAGTCGCCGTCGCCCCGCAGCTGCCGCCTCATTGGAAGCGTCTGGCCTTCGCTGTGAAGGTGCACGGAAAGCGCTATGGCTTTGACCTGCGGCAGGGCGAGGGTGTGGCAACGGTTCGGCCATAAAACCACCCTGGCAAGATTGTCCGCAATGCGTTGACGTCTGTGCATTTGAATTGCAACGAAAGGAGAAGGTTGAAGAGGCTGAAAAACCATTTGCTCCCTAGCGTTCCCTGATTTCCCGAAGTTCCTTTGTTCAAACAGGAGACACATTATGAAAGCCAAGCATCTTGCCCTGTTCTCTGTACTGTTGGCAGTGGCGCTGGTTCTTGCCGCGTGTCCGGCGCAACCGGCTGCGCCCGCTGCACAGCCGCCGGCTGCGGCGGAACAACCGGCGGCGCCGGGCGTGATCAACCTGCAACTGATGGGGTGGGCCAGCTCCGACGCCGAGAACGTGCGCCTGCAGGAGGTGGTCGATGGCTGGAACGCCGCCAACCCGGACATTCAGGTCACGCTCAACCTGGTGCCGGACTACGACACCAAGCTGCAAACGTCGCTGGCCGGCGGCGCGCCGCCCGACATCTTCTACGTTGACAGCTTCCGTTTGCCCGACCTGGCTGCGGCCGGCGCGCTCCTGCCCATCGGCGACCAAATGACCAACGTCGATGATTTCTATCCTTCGCTGCGCGACGCCTTCACCGTGGACGGCGTCTTCTATTGCCCGCCTAAGGACTTCAGCACGCTGGCGCTCGAATACAACATCGACCTCTTCGACGCCGCCGGCCTCGCTCATCCGACGGCGGACTGGACGTGGGAGGACCTGCGCGCGGCGGCGGAGGCGTTGACCGACAAGGACGCCGGCGTGGTCGGCTTCGCCATCAACCCGGACTTCGCCCGCTGGATCGCCTTCCTCTACCAGGCGGGCGGCGAGGTGACGACGCCGGACTTCAGCGCCATGACGCTGAACACGCCGGAAGCGCTGACCGCCATGGAGTTCTACGTCGGCCTGGTGCGCGACGGCGTCGCAGCGCCGGCCTCCGACCTGGACAGCGGCTGGCCCGGCGAGGCGTTCGGCAAAGCGCGCGCCGCCATGACCATGGAAGGCAACTGGATCGTGCCCTATCTCAAGGATCAGTTCCCGAATCTCAACTACGGCGTCACCGAGCTGCCGTCCGGCCCGGCCGGCAAAGCGACGATGGCCTTCACCGTCTGCTATGGCGTGGCCGCCAACGGTCGCAACACCGAAGCCGCCACCAAAGTCGTGGATTACCTGACCGGCCCCGTGGGCATGAAGGCGTGGACGGATCTCGGCCTGGCCATGCCGACGCGGCAGAGCCTGCGCGAAGGGTGGCTGGCCATGTATCCGGAGCTGGAGCCCTTCTTGAACGGCGCCGAGTACGCTCGCAAGTGGCAGTTCCGCCCCGGCTTCGCCGATGTGTTGGACACGATCAACTCCGGCCTGCAGGAGGCCTTCAGCGGCCTGAAGACGCCGCAACAGGTGCTGGAAGAGGCGCAGTCTGTCGGCGAACAGGTGCTGGCGCGGTGAGATAAGAGGAGAGAGAGGGGAGAGACTCGCTTCCCCTCTCTCGTTCCTCGCTTTCAAAGCACGAGGTGGACAATGGCAACCGGCATCAAACAGCAGGACCGACAGGACGCCATAGCGGGCTGGCTCTTTATGACGCCGGCTTTGTTCCTGTTCGCCTTCTTCGTTTTCATCCCGATCTTCTTCGCCGTCTACTTTAGCTTCACCGACTGGAACGGCATCAGCCCGCCCACCGAAGCGCGCTTCATCGGCGCAGAGAACTTTCGCGTGCTTCTGCTGGAGGATGGCATCCGCCGCGCCGATTTTTTTAAGGCGCTCAAGAATACGGCGTACTTTTCGCTGGGCGTTGTGCCGATGCAGACGGCGCTGGCCTTGTTGCTGGCGGTCGTGGTCAATCAACGGCGGTTGCGCTTCAAAGGTTTCTTTCGCACGGCCTATTACTTCCCATCGATCACCTCATCGATTGCGATCAGCATGTTGTTCCTGTTTCTCTATCAGAGGAACGGGCTGGTCAACCAGGTGTTGCAAACAATCACCTTTGGGCTATGGCAGCCGATCGCGTGGATGGCCGACCCGCGCGGCCTCTTTCATATCATCTTTGGCTGGTTTGGACTGACGCTGGAGACGGCGCCGGACTGGATGCGGGCCAACGTGCTCAGCCTGCCCGTGTGGGACTGGATCAGCGGCCCCAGCGTAGCTTTGATGGGCATCATGTTGCTCAACACCTGGACGACGATCGGCACGATGATGGTGATCTTTCTGGCTGCGCTGCAGGATGTGCCGAGGGAAGTCTACGAAGCCGCCGAGATCGACGGCGCCAATGGCCGCCAGATTTTCTTCAGCGTCACGCTGCCGTTGCTGCGGCCGACGCTCTTTTTCGTCGTGACCCTCGGCTTGATCGGCACCTTCCAGGTCTTCGATCAGGTTTACGTCATGAGCGCGGGCGGCCCGGCCAAGACGACGCTGACCGTAGCCTATCTGGTCTATCGCAACGGTTTCACCAACTCGCAGATGGGGCTGGCGGCGGCGATCGCGCTGCTGCTCTTCATCATCATTTTCACCCTCACCCTGGTGCAGCGTCGCATCACCGAGGGGAAGAAGGAGTAAAACGATGGCCGCCTCGATGACAACCTCCGCTCCCACCGCCGTCCGTCGAGAGAGCCGCCTGCGCGAGAACATCCGCCTGGTGCTCTCCTACGCGTTGCTTTTCCTGATTGCACTGGTGTTCCTCTATCCGTTCGTGTTGGCGATCTCGACCAGCTTCAAGACGCTGCCGGAGATCAACGAGCGGCCGGTGGCGCTGATTCCGCAGACCTTCACGCTGGAAGGCTATCAGCGCATGTTCGCGCTCAACGTTGGGCGTTGGGCGTTCAACAGCTTTTTCATCGCAGCGACGGTGACGATTTCAAACGTGCTCTTTTCGGCGCTGGCCGGCTACTCGCTGACGCGCATTGCCTTCCCCGGCAGCCGATTCGTTTTTCTGGCCATCATCGGCACGATGATGATCCCCGGCATTGTGCAACTGATTCCGATGTTCATCGTGCTCAAGACGCTAGGCATGATCGACAGCTACACCGGCTTGATCATCCCCAAGATGGTGACGGCCTTCGGCATCTTTCTGATGGCGCAGTTCTTTGAAGCGATCCCGCGCGAGATCGAGGAGGCCGCGCGCATCGACGGCGCCGGTCGCTTCCGCATGTTCTTCCAGATCGTGCTGCCGCTGGCGCGGCCGGCCATCGTGGCGCTGGTCATCTTCAGTTTCCAGGGCAGCTGGAACGAGTTCATGCATCCGTTGATCGTGATCACGACCAATCAGGACCTCTATACGCTGCCGCTTGGTCTGGCCTTCCTGCGCGGCGGGTTGGGGCAGAACCTGCAATGGAACGCCCTCCTCGCCGGTTCGATGTTGACCACCGTGCCGATGGCGATGATCTTTTTCTTCTTCCAGCGCTACTTTATCGAGGGCATCAGCTACAGCGGCGTGAAGGGGTGAGAAGAAGGAAAAGCCCTGGCATCGTAAAGATGCTTACGTAAAGGTTATCGTCTCCAGCGAGCCGCGGAAGCGCACCAGAGCTGCGGCTACGAGCCGCAGCTACAATGATTGCCGGACGATTTTGTAAAAACATTGCGCGGCTTGCGTCATCACTCCCAAAATCTACGCGAGACAGACAAGTCACCGGTTTTGGGGCGAGTCGTTTACTTCACCAGCAGCAGCGTCACGTCGTTGACGTTCGTGCCGGTCGGGCCGGTGATGAGCAGATCGCCACTGGCCCTTAAGGCCGTGTAGGCGTCGTTGTCGGCCAATGCCCGTTGCGCATCGACGCCCTGCGCGGCCAGCCGCGCCGCGGTCTCGCCGTCGACGATGCCGCCGGCCGCATCGGTTGGCCCATCGGTGCCGTCGGTGCCGACGGAGGCCAGAACCACATCGGGCAGACCGGCCAGCGCAATCGCCGCAGACAACGCCAGCTCCTGGTTGCGTCCTCCCCTGCCGGCGCCGACGACGGTCACCACCGTTTCGCCGCCGCAGAGCACGGCGCACGGCGGCGCCAGGGGCTTCTGCTCGCTGCGCACCGAGCGCGCAATCGCCGCCAGGAAGCGGCCCGCCTCGCGCGCTTCGCAATCCAGCGTAGTGGTCAAAATCAGCGGACGATACCCTCGTTCCTGTGCAGCCTGTGCGGCGGCCTCGACGGCGACGCGCACGCTGCCGATGATGTGCGTCTCGACGTTGTCAAGCGCCTTGGGCGTTTCTTGCTCCAAAAGTTGGCGCAGCTTGGGGGACAGCGCAAGGCGATACTTGTCGATGATGGCTCGCACCGTCTCGACGGTCGTGGCGTCGGGATAGGCCGGGCCGGAGGCGATCGTGTCGAGCCGGTCGCCAAGCACGTCGGAGAGCGCCAGCGTCAGCACGCGCGCCGGCGCGGCGCGCCGGGCGAAGCGCCCTCCTTTGACGAGCGAGAGTCGCTTGCGAATGGCGTTGATCTCCACGATGTTGGCGCCGGAGCGCAGCAGCTGTTCGTTGATAGCTTGCAGATCATCGAGCGTGACGCCTTCGGGCAACGCCTCGAAGAGCGCCGACCCGCCGCCCGAGACAAGAAAGAGCACGAGGTCTTCCGCACCCAATGGATCGACCAGTTCCAGCGCTCGTTGCGCCCCTCGCAGGCTGTTGGCGTCGGGCAGGGGATGACCGGCTTCATAGACCTCCAGGCCGGGCAGCTCGCCCTGGCTGTGGCCATATTTGGTGACCACCACTCCCTGCACGATGGCGTCTCCCCATTCGGCGAGCGCCGCCTGCGCCATGCGCCACGCCGCTTTGCCGATGGCGACCAGCGTCACGCGCGGCGGAGGCGTGACGCTGCGCAGAAAATTGCGCACGGCCGGCTCCGGCGACACCGCCTCGATGGCGCGGTCAAGAATGAAACGGGCGTCTTCGCGGAGTGCAGCAATCATCGCTCCTCTCTTTCGGAGTCATGGGGGGATGTTTCGTCTTCGAGTCCGTCGGCGCCGCAGACCCTCACCCCCGGCCCTAAGGCTGGGAGAGGGGGAGAAAAGCTGCGCCTACGAGGTTGCACCGGCTTCATCGTAGGTGCGGCTCCCAGCCGCACGCTCTCGATGGATCACAAGGTCTTGGAAATCCGAACAAGCGCAGCAGGTGGGCCCTCACCCCCCGGCCCCCTCTCCCAAGGCTGGGAGAGGGGGGGATGGGAACATTGTAGCTGCGGCTCGTAGCCGCAGGTCCTCCACAGAAAGAAAGCCCTCACCCCCTGGCCCCCTCTCCCAAGGCTGGGAGAGGGGGGATGGGAACATTGTAGCTGCAGCTCGTAGCCGCAGGTCCTCCACAGAAAGAAAGCCCTCACCCCCCGGCTCCCTTCTCCCAAGGCTGGGAGAGGGGGAGAAACCGGCGCATCGCCTCCATCACGTTGCGCCTGCAAATTCGCCGGAGGCTGCGGCGCGCTGCGCCTCCTCGCGGATCAGCGTCAGCACCTGGCGACGCAACGCAGCGAAGCGCGGGTCGCTCTCTGTGTCGAGCAGATTGCGCGGCCTCGGCAGATCGACCACGACCTCCGCCTTGATGCGCCCCGGCCGCGCCGTCATCACGTAGATGCGGTCGGAGAGCAACAACGCCTCCTCGACGTCGTGTGTGATAAACAGCACCGTAGTGCGGTGCATCTGCCAGACGTTGAGCAGCAGCTCCTGCATCTGTAGCCGCGTCTGCGCGTCGAGCGCGCCGAAGGGTTCGTCCATCAGCAACATCTCCGGCTTATAGACCAGCGCCCGCGCAATGGCTACGCGCTGGCGCATGCCGCCGGAAAGTTGGTTCGGGTAGGCGCGCTCGAAACCTTCCAGGCCGACCAACTGGATGTGCTCGCGCACCAGCGCGTCCTGCTCGCGACGCGGGAGCTTGCTCTTCTTCAATGCAAAGCGGATGTTCTCCTCCACCGAGAGCCAGGGAAAGAGCGTGTAGCTCTGGAAGACCATGCCGCGATCCGCGCCGGGGCCGGTGATCGGCTTGCCGTCGATCCAGATGTCGCCGGCGCTGATCGACTCCAGCCCGGCGGCCATCATCAGGAAAGTCGACTTGCCGCAGCCGGACGGTCCTACGAGCGAGACGAACTCGTTGACGCCGACGTGCAACGAAAGATCCTGCACGGCTACAACTTCCGCCTCCTGTTGGCCGCCGAAGATCTTCCAAACGCGTTGGGCTTGTAATTTCGCTGATGGAATCATTGAATCTATCTACCGACTTTGCAGCGCCCACGGAAAGAGTCGACGATACGACCACTTGAAAAGATAGTCGGTGAACAGCCCCAGCAGGCCGATGATCAGGATGCCAAGGATGATCTGGTCGGTCTCCAGGAAGCGCTGCGCGCGCATGATGCGATAGCCGAGGCCCACGTTCGCCGCCACCAGCTCCGCCACGACGAGATAGGTCCACGCCCAACCTACAGTGATGCGAAAGGTGTCCCAGATGCCGGGCATGGCCGCCGGCAGAATGACGCTGCGCAGAATCTCCCACTGCGAGAGGCCGAAGGTGTAGCTCACCTGGATCATCTCGCGCGGGACGGTCTTGACGTTGTCCATGATCATCAGCACTTGCTGAAAGAAGACGCCGATGAAAAGGATGGCGAACTTCTGCGCGTCGCCCACGCCTAACCACAGGATCGTCAGCGGCACAAAGGCGACGGCGGGCATGTAGCGCACCAGGTCGATGAACGGCTCGAACAGCCCCTCGAAAAAGCGGAAGTTGCCCATCAGCACGCCGATCGGCACAGCCAGCACGGTGGAGAGCACCCAGCCGACCATGATGCGATAGACGCTCGCCCACAGGTCCTGCCAAAGCACTCCGCTGGCGGCCTGGCTGCGCAGCTCGGCGAGCACGGCCAGCGGCGAGGGCAGGAAGATCGGCGAGACCCACTGCCCGGCGGTCAGCGCAATCCAGGCAATGAGAAAGAGGGCGATGAAGCCGACCCCGGCGCCGAGGTACCAGCGCCGGGGAATCTCTCTGCGCAGCTCAAGCAGGCGAACCGGCTGACGCCGGAGCTCGGCCGGCCGCTGCGAAGGAACAGGCCCGCTCATCGGCTCACGAAGGAGGCGTCAATCAGGGCGTCAAGGTCAACCGCCGCGTCGATCAGGCCGATGGCGATCGAGACTTTCTGCACGTCCTCCATCACCTTGCGGAACTCGCCGTCGGGCGCCAGGCCGGCTGCGTTTTCGGCCAGGTCGTAGAAGACGACGCCGTCGAAGGCAGTGGCAAGCTCCTCCGGTGCGCTGCCGACGGCTCTTGCGATGATGGCGCGGCCTTCGTTGGGGTTGGCGCGCAGGAACGCCACCGCCTCGTCCCAGATCGTCATCAGCGCCTTCATCGCGTCGGGATTCGCTGCGGCGAACGCCGTGCGTGCGATCAGCACGTCGGAGATCAACCCTGGATCGGCTGCGCCGGTGTAGAGCTTCTGGATGTCCGGATTCTGGTTGATGGCCTCGGAGATGTACGGCTCATACGTGACGGCGACGTCCACCTGTCCGGCGATCAGGGCGGCTCCGGCGTCGGCGGCGGGCATCGGCGCAGCGACGATGTCGTTGATGCTCATGCCGGCCTCCGCCAGCGCATAGTTGAGCAAAAGGTCGCTCGTGCTGCCCTCCTCGAAGGCGACGGTCTTGCCGGCCAGGTCGGCGATCGACGCAATTGAGGACGGGGCCAGGATGGCGTCGGCCTCGTAGGAGGCGTCCTCAACCAACACCACGCGCAGGTCGACGCCGTTGGCGAAGAGCTTGATGGCGGTGTGCGTCGCTACGTTGGCCACGTCCATGTTGCCGGAGGCGAAGGCGGCGTTGACCTCGGTGTCGGTCACGAAGTCGATCAGCTCGGCCTCGATGCCATGCTTCGCAAAAAGACCCTGCTCCTGCGCGATCCACCACGGCCCGTAGCCGATCCAGGGTTGCGTGCCGATGCGCACTTTGGTCAACGTCGTTCCGGCCTCGGCGGGCGTCTGAGGCGTCACCGCTGCGCAGCCGGCGAGCGCCAGGATAAGCGTGAACGATAGAATCAAGGTGAGGAGACGGTTCATCGTGCTTTCTCCGACTTGTGATGCCGATTTGACGGCTGCGAATCGATAGCTCTGCCAAACGATTGTACCCAAGATCGAAGCAAACGGCGAAACATTGGAAATGCACGCTTGCGTTTGGGATTGTGCGGTTCCCCACTTGGGCGCCGATCGAAGAGAAGGAAATGAGGGGGTGACATGTCGAGACCCCCATAAGCTCGTTTACGCCTATAAGTTTGTTTACGATCGCAAGCCATAAAATTTCGGCGGGGCAATCGGGTGAATTGTGACTTAAGCTACAGAGAGAGAGAGAGGACGAAATGTTAACGTTCTTAGTGCAAGAAAGTAAGCATGAGCAATCTCTTAACTCCTAGAGATCCAAGGAGACTCAACCGGCGAAATCTGCGTGGCGAAGAAAGGATATAGAGATGAAGAGCAAGCTGCTCCTATTTGTGATTGCTCTGGCAGGCGTCACGCTTGGGTATCTGGCTGGTGGCAACAATCGAGAAAACGATGCAGCAGCGCAATCGAAACCCATAACGACCGCCTATCACATTGTGTATCTGAGCGACCCAAGCGTCGAGCACGGAAAGTGGACGCTCGAGATGGCGCAGGCGTATGGTTTTCAGTTGCTAGAAAGCTGGACGGAGGTGCGCAAGGTTGCAGAAGTGCACCCGCTTGATGCGCTGGTGGCGGCGCAGAGCAAATTCGCGGAGTTAACAGAAACCGATCGCACATGGCTACGCTCCCAGATCGAGGAAGGTCTTATCATCGCGGGGATCGGGATTGATATTGAGCCATTTTCCGCCGCACTAGGCTTGCCGAATTTGCGCAATCCTGGGGAAGCGCGCGTTCCTGTCGGCGACGACGGATATATCCTGTTCTATGCACTTTTGCTGGGAACCCCTCAAGATATGCAGCTCATGCGCGAAGCCAACTGGTTGGAGCATTCCATCCTAGGAGAGCCGGTAAAACTTGACACCCCAAATGTCATGATGGGGCACATCGGCAGATCCAGAGGAAAATTGACAAACGAGCAAGAGATTGAAAGTTTCGTTCAGGATTTATACGGCGCCATCGATTATTTCGATCGGGTGCGTGCTGAGATGGCGGGAATCAACAAGAATTAGAACCAAGCGCTACGAGCGAAAATTGTCCTCGCAAGTTATAGCACTCCGCAATATTTAATTTTTGGGAGAATAAAATGGCTTACCAATTCGCAAGAAAACTTGCCATTGTATTTATTATTGCGTTGTTTCTTGGTGCTCAGATTGGCCGACAGGTTCGCGCGGAAACTAGAAGTGTCTGGGTGGATCCGGTGGGCACCGTCGGGACTGCCTCAACCACAGGATTTCCAAGTCAAGGAAGCATAGGTAGTTCGTCCTCTTCGGTGACACTTTACTGGCTGCGGGCATACACAAAAATCTGGCATGCCGGACCGATCCTGCAAAATTATCATGATGCCTGGAATACAAATACCCGTTTTGTTCAAACACGACGGCTCATGTCTTCTGGTTATGGAGATTATGCAGTGACGCGCCACGAGTTCATATATGTGCCATCAAAACCAATGTCAGTGACCTACACCTCGGATAATGGAGCTCGTTCATGCTTTCAGGCATGGGATACTTATGTCCAGAGATGTTGAATTGTAAGGGATTAAGAAAGGCGTACGTCGCTGGGCTTTGTTGGTTTCCCTTATAGCTCTATGCTTGGCCAAGGACGCGCGGCTGGGAGCCGCACCCACGAGAAACCATTGCCTTAAATCGGGCAATGGCGCAACGATGACAATGCCCAAACAATACGGTGCAATTCGCACAGAATTGTAGAATTTTTCAACCTTGATTTACGCCTCAGGGCGGCGCATTGCCCCTATTGCAAGGGCGCCATCCCGATCAAAAGTTGAAGTCAGTCAGGGGAAGGGCGAGAAGGGGGCGCCCCTCCCTTGACTGCTGCGATGAACGCACGCAGCTTCGCAGGATCCTTGCGCCCCGGCGTCGCCTCTACGCCGCTGGCGACGTCGACGCCCCACGGTTTCACCGCACTCACCGCCTCGGCGACGTTCTCCGGCGTCAAGCCGCCGGCCAGGAGCAGCCGCTCCACCCGCTGCGCCACCGCCGCCGCCACATCCCAGTCGCCGCGCCGCCCGCCGCCGCCGAACAGATGAGGATGATAGGCGTCGATCAGAAGCTGGGGGCCAGAGGGTGAACCCAAGGGCGCATAAAGGGTGGCCAGCGACAACGCCTCCGCCATCTCTTTGGGCCGCACCGCCTTGAAGCCTCGACCCTCAAGCGCCTGCAACGCTTCGACCGATTCATCGCCGTGCAATTGCGCCAGGTCGAGGCCGGTGCGTTCTAACACGCTTTTCACCTCCGGCGCCGGCGTATTGACGAAGACGCCGACGCAGAGGGGCGGATCGGCGAACGCCGCTCGCGTCTCTCTCACGATTGCAGCGACCGTCTCCGGCGCCACATAGCGGGGTGAGCGCGGATAGAAAATAAATCCCAGCAGGTCGGCGCCCGCCTCCGCGGCGACCAATGCGTCCTCCAGATTGGTTGTGCCGCAGATCTTCACGATCGTCATACGCTTCCTGAACCGCCTTTCGTCAGCCATTGCGCCTCCGCCTGAATGCGCTCCCACGCCCGCTGCACATGTTTTAACTGCGTGTGCGTCTGGCCGATGCTCATGCGCAGCGTCAGCTTGCCGTCCAGCCGCGTGTGGGTCAGAAAGAGATCGCCGCTGCGGTTGAGGCGATCCATGAGTTGCTGGTTGACGGCGTCTCCGCCTTTGTGCCGGAAGCAGACCAGGTTGAGCGGCGCAGGCGCGGCCAGCTCGAAATCTGCGCTCTCTCGCACCCACTCGGCAAATTGTTGGGCAATGCGCACATGTTCTCGCACATGAAATTGTAAGCCTTCGACGCCGTAGTGACGAATGACAAACCAGAGCTTCAGCGCGCGGAAGCGTCTCCCCAGGGGAATTTGCCAGTCGCGGTAGTCGATCACGGCGCCGGTTTGGGTTGCTGCATTGCGCAAATATTCGGGCAGGATGCTCAAGGCGTCGATCAACGCCTTGCGGTCGGCCACGAAGAACGCATCGCAGTCGAAATTGGTGAACATCCACTTGTGCGGGTTGAAGCAGTAGGAGTCGGCGAACTCCAGGCCGTCGTGAATCCAGCGAAATTCCGGGCAGAGCGCGGCTGCGCCGGACATGGCCGCATCCACGTGCATCCATACGCGCTCGCGCTGGCAAATTTCGCCGATGCGGCGCAGCGGATCGATGGCGTTGGAGGAGGTCGTGCCGACGGTGGCGCACACGAAAGTGGGGATGCAGCCTGCTGCGCGGTCGCAGGCGATCTGCTCCGCCAACGCTTCAGGGCGCATGGCGTAGCTTTCATCCACGTCGATCATGCGCAGGTTGTCTCGCCCAATGCCGGCGATCATGACGGCCTTCTCCACCGAAGAATGCGTCTGCGAGGTGATGTAGACGGTCAGATGACCTGCGCCGCCGGAGCGATTGGTCTGAAAGTGCGTCGCTCGCTCACGGGCGGCGAGCAAGGCGCAGAGGGTGGCGCTGGAGGCCGAATCCTGAATCACGCCGCCGCCTGTGGAGGTCGATTTGAACTTCTCCGGCAGGGCCAGCATCTCCACCAGCCAATCCATCATGTGCGTCTCCAGCTCCGTGCAGGCCGGGCTGGTGAGCCAGAGCATCCCTTGCACGCCCAGGCCGGCCGAAAGCAGCTCGCCAAGAATGGCCGGGCCGGAGGCGTTGGCCGGAAAGTAGGCGAAAAAATTGGGCGACTGCCAGTGCGTGACCCCGGGCAGGATCACGCGATCGACGTCGGCCAGGATGGCGTCGAAGGGTTCGCCGTGCTGTGGCGGCGAGGTCGGCAACATGGCGCGGATGTCGCCGGGCTGCACCTGCGAGAGCACCGGAAAGGACTCCACGCGTTGATGATAGTCGGCGATCCAGTCGATCAGCGCATAGCCGTACTGACGAAACTCCTGCGGCGTCATGTGATACGAAGGGTGCGTCATAGTGGGATGATTGCTCCGTCGATTGAATTATGGATGGGTAGAGCGTATTGCGTATTGAGAAATTGGCTTTGTTTCCGGGAAGCTCTTTAACAAACGCGAAGGCCGGCTTCCTTGTAAGTGCAGCTCCCAGCCGCACGCTCTCGATGGCCCGCAAGGTCTTGGGGAATGCAAGGAAGCGCAGCTCGCAGCTGCGCCTACGGGTTGCCCGAACCCTTTGTGAAATTCCATCCGGATTCCTGAAAGGTTGTATTCTTCGAGAAGGCGTCATCGAACTGCGCACCATGAGAACGTAAGTCTCGCTATACTCTGCCATATAGACAGGATGAAGCGCAAAGCCGCAGAGGTGATCTACGGCGTTAGACGGTTGTTTCGTTCTTCACGATAACTCTATAATGTTTTTAGCGCTTGAAGATTTCTTAGTCCGTTGTCCTCTCGTGATCGGCTTGTTCAAAGCCTTAATTTTACGCTTCAGTGGACATTGCAAAAAGCGCGGCGGAGCAGATAAATTTGAAACCCAATCCGTCCTCATCGCCCGAGCCGCCCGCAGAGGCGCAACCTGCGACGGAGCTATCGACGCTCTTTCAGATCGGGCTGGCGATCACTTCCGGTCGCACGATGACCGAGGTGCTGCACGCCATCCTGGAAGCATGCCGTCGCGTCTTGCCGGTGGACACGCTTTATGTGGCGATCTATGACGCCGACAGCGAAAGCTATGAGATCCCCTTGTTTTACGACCTCGGTGTGTACCGTTCGCTCGATCGCGTTGATATGCGAGAGCGAGCAAGCTTGACCGGCTATGTCATCCAGCATCGGCGCACGCTTTACGTCCCCAACATGCGCGATCCCGAGGCGCAGCGCACCTACCCTTATCTGATGGTCGGCCCGGCGCCGACCGTTTCCTACGTCGGCGCGCCGATGAGGATAGGCGACCGCGTGGTGGGCGTGCTGTCGATTCAGAGCGTTGAGGCGAACGCCTACACGCCCGAGCAGATTCGCCTGCTGGAGACGATCGCCATGCAGGCGGCGGTCGCCGTCGAAAACGCCCGCCTGTACGACGCGCTGCACAGGGAGCTGGAGGAGCGCAAGGCGGCGGAGGAGCGGCTGCGCGAGCTAAACCAGCAGCTGGAGCAGACGCTGGCCGAGACGAGACGGCTGGCGAGCGAGGCCGAGGCCGCCAACCGCGCCAAGAGCGAATTCCTGGCGAACATCAGCCACGAGATCCGCACGCCGCTCAACGCCGTGATCGGCATGACCGCCCTGCTGCTGGATTCGCCGCTGACCTCCGAGCAGCGCGAGTTCGCCGAGACCATCCGCATCAGCGGGGAAGCGTTGCTCAGCCTCCTCAACGACGTGCTCGATTTCTCGAAGATCGAGGCGGGCAAGCTGGAGCTGGAGCGCATCGCTTTCGATGTGATGGCGTGCGTCGAAGAAGCGTTGAGCATGTTCGCCCGCCAGGCTTCGGCCAAAGGCGTCGAGCTGGTCGCCTTGCCGGCGCGCGCGCTGCCGCTCAGAGTCACCGGCGATCCGGTGCGGCTGCGTCAGATTCTGATCAACCTGATCGGCAACGCCGTCAAATTTACGCATCAGGGTGAGGTCGTCGTCACGCTGTGGGTGGAGTGGGACGCCGTCTCGCCGCCCGCAGCCGGGGCGATGAAAAGCCTGCCCTGCACCCTTCACTTCGCCGTGCGCGACACCGGAGTCGGCATCCCGTCGGAGCGTTTGGATCGCCTCTTCCAGGCGTTTTCGCAGGTGGATTCCTCCACCACCCGCAAGTATGGCGGGAGTGGGCTTGGGCTGGCCATCGCGCGCAATCTGTGCCGGCTGATGGGAGGCGACATGTGGGTGGAGAGTGAGGAAGGCGTCGGCTCCACCTTCTTCTTCACCGTGCGCGCCGAAGCGTCTCCTGATGCGTTTTGTCGGAAAGAATCCTCGCTTGCGGGGCGAACCTTGCTCGTGCTCGACGACAATCAGGCGGCGCGCAGGGCGTTCCTGTTCTGGGCGGAGTGTTTTGGCATGGAACCCATCGCCGCCGCCTCACAAGAGGAGGCGCTTCGAGCGTTGGAAGCGTCGTCGCCCGATCTGGCCCTGGTGGATGGAGACTTCTCGCCTCCAGTGGAGCCGCTGCTGCTTCGCCTACGGGAACGGGGCGTCCCCGTCCTCTTCACGACGATTCAACAAAACGGCGCTCCAAACAGCGGCCTCGGTGGAGACCTCTGGCTGCGCAAACCTGCGCCCGTCGCAGTTTTGCTGGAGCAGATGCGCCGCGCATTGATGCAGTCGCCCAAAACGCCGGAGAAGGAGCGCAAAGCGGCGTCGCTCTTCGACGCATCGTTGGGAGAGCGTCAGCCCTTGTCCATTCTGCTGGTGGAGGATAATCTGGTCAACCAGAAAGTCGCTGCCATGACTCTCCGGCGTCTTGGCTACCGGCCCGAGCTGGCCGCCAACGGCGCGGAGGCTGTCTCCGCCCTGCAGCGCAAGGAGTACGATCTGGTCCTGATGGACCTGCACATGCCGGAGATGGACGGCTTTGAGGCGGCGCATCGCATCCGCCGCCTGCCGCTTGGCCAGCAGCCGCTCATCTACGCCATGACGGCCGCCGTCACCGAAGCCGACGTGGCCAGGATGCGCGAGGCGGGGATGGACGGCGTCATTCCCAAGCCCGTGCGCATCGAGCGACTTGTCGCTGCGTTGGAAGAGGCGTTCAGACAAAAAGAGCGTTTACGCTCGCCGTGAGCGCCTGCCCGCCTCGACAAATTCTTTCACCTTCGCCGCGCGCTGCGCCTGCGGCAGCCTGCAGAAAGTCTCCCCGACCAGGATGGCGTCGCAGCCCATCGCCGCCATGCGCTGCACGTCTTCGGGCGTGCGAATGCCGCTTTCGCCGACGAGGATTTTGTCCGGCGGAATCAACTTGCGCAGCCGACCGGTGGTTTCGATGTCCACCTGAAAGGTGCGCAGGTCGCGGTTGTTGACGCCGATGATGCGCGCTCCGCTCTTGAGCGCACGTTCGGTTTCCGCCTCGTCGTGCACCTCCACCAGGGCAGCCATGCCCAGACTTTCAGCCAGCTCGCGCAGCTCGCGCAAATCGTTGTCTCCCAACACGCCGACGATGAGCAGGATGGCGTCGGCGCCCGCCATGCGCGCCTCGTAGACCTGGTATTCGTGGTAGATAAAATCTTTGCGCAGCACCGGCGCGGCTCTGCCGATCTCGCGCAGACGCTCCTTGATGGCGGTCAAATACTCCAGTTTGCCCTGGAAAAAGCGACTGTCGGTGAGGCAGGAGATGGCCGCTGCGCCGTTGCGGGCGTAGGTCTCGGCGATCTGCTCCGGGTCCCACTCCCGAGCGATGACGCCCTTGGAGGGGCTGGCGCGCTTCACCTCGGCGATCAGGCTGGCGCCTGGCTCGGCAGTCAATGCAGCGGCGAAGTCGAGCGCAGGCGGCGCCAGGCGGGCGAACGCCTTCACCTGCGCCAACGGCGCAATCTCCATCTGACGGGGGACTTCCTGACGCTTCCAGGCCATGATCAGATTCAGCACTTCGCCCTGATGTTTGGCAATGTCAAGCTTGGATGGCTTCACCTTGGGCATTCCTCCACGAAAGGTTTTGGGCATTGGGGCTTGAGGGCGTCAGGGGCGAGCTGTCTAGTTCAACCAACTCATCATGGCTCCGCAAACGCCTCTCGCCCGTTATCTTGTCGATTCAACGAACCCTTGCGTCTTCCGAATATACGATTCTAACACGCGCAGGGCTGCGCCGCTGTCGATGCTGGCGCGCGCTCTCTCCAGCCCGGCCATCAGATCGCCGCTTTCGGTGCTGAGCGCGAAGGCGGCGTTGAGGAGGACGGCGTCGCGGCGGGCGTCGCGGATCTCGCCGCTCAGGACGCCGCGGGTGATGGCGGCGTTTTCCTCGGCGCTGCCGCCGATCATCTCCTCGATGGCGGCGCGCGGCAGCCCAATCTCCTGCGCGTCGAATTCGTAGGTGCGCACTTCACCCTTGCACAGATGGCTGACGCGATTCAGGCCGGTCAGGCTGAGCTCGTCGGCGCCGCCTGCGCCGTGCACGACGAACGCCCCGCGCGCGCCCATCTGACCGAGCACGCGCGCCATCGGCTCGGTGAGTTTCGGGTCGAAGACGCCGACCAGCAGATTGGTGGCGCCGGCCGGGTTGGTGAGCGGCCCCAGGATGTTGAAGATGGTGCGCGCGGCCAGCTCGCGACGCGGGCCAATGGCGTGGCGCATGGCCGGATGGAAGGCGGGTGCAAAGAGGAAGGCCAGCCCGATCTCTTCGATGCATTCGGCGGCCTGCTCCGCTGTCAGTTGCAGGTGGACGCCCAAGGCGGCCAGGACGTCGGCGCTGCCGCTGCGGCTGCTCACGGCGCGGTTGCCGTGCTTGGCCACCTTGACGCCCGCGCCCGCCACGACGAAGGCCGTGGTCGTGCTGATGTTGAAGGTGCCGAGGCTGTCGCCGCCGGTGCCGACCACGTCGACGAGCATGGCGTCGCCGATGCGCGGGTGCACCTGGACGGCGCTGCGCTTCATGGCGCGGGCGCAGCCGGTGATCTCATCGACGGTTTCTCCCTTCATGCGCAGCGCAGCCAGAAAGGCGCCGATCTGCGCAGGCGTGGCCTCCCCCTCCATGATCTGCGTCATGGCTGCGTCCGCCTCCTCCACCGTCAGATCGTGATGGGCGAAAAGGCGATGAATAGCGTGTTGAATGGGTTGCAAACTCATTTTGGCTCCTCCTTGAATACAATCGCTATGCAGCGGCCCCCTCGAGCGGCGCCGACAAAAATGAGGATGCAGCGCGATCTTTTGCCATGAAATTTACGTACAAACGGGTCCACAACGTAGAGGCGAACCCTGCGATCCAGCCGCCCAGCCCAAGATTGACGACAAGCAGATAGATTGCCAGGAACACTCCGTTGACGATCACCGCCGGCGTCCATGCCGCTTGCAGCACCGCGCGGGCAATCGGCATCCACAGCAGGGCGGCCGGCAACGACGCCAGGGCGCCGAAAACGAGGCCGATGATGAAAAGGAGAACTGTAGCCAACACGGTGTGGCCCAAATTGGCGCGCATAAGCCTGGCCGCCCGCCGGTAGGAAGCCCACGCCCCCATTGACTCAAGCACGCAGGCGCGTTGCGCGCCCACAAACAGGACGCCGATGACGATCATGAGCGGGAGACCGATGCAGAGCAGCAGAGGGACCAGGCAGAGCAGCGGAGTAAATGCGGAAAGCAAGGCTTGTTCGGGCATTTGTCCGATTTCCTGGAGCGGGCGGAAGAGCAAGGTCGATAGGATCGGGGCGACCGCCGCCAGGGTGAGCCCCAACATGACCAGTGCAGGCAAAAAACCGATCAGACTCACCCCAACCAGCGTGGGGAGGCGTCGCCGCGTTTCGCCGAATGCGCTGCGCAGCTCGAGCGGCTCTCCGTGCAAAATGCCCTGCACCATGCGGATCAGCGCGCCCTGCACCCAGGCGCCCAGGACGAGCGAGGCGATGGCCCAGGCGAGCGCCACCAGCATCAGCCCTGCGAATAGAATCATCCACTCCTGCCATCGTTCTCCGAGCAGGACAGCGATCATCGGCTGAGACATCTGGCGCGGTTCGATGTTGAGGGGCTGTCGCACCTCGTAGTTTACATTGACGTTGACGCCGCTGTAACCGAACAGCGCAGAGATGACGCCGAGCACCCAGAGCTTGCGATGACGCCAGTAAATCCGCCACGCATCCCCAAACAGCGATGAGAAGCTGTTTGACGCCGCCATGCTTCACCCCTTTCATTTTGTGCGTTTAAAGATTAGTGCGTCTAAAGATAAGCTCCACTTCACGGCGCAAACCGTCTACATCCAGGTCCATGCGGAGTTCCAGCGCTTCTGCGCACTCCAGGAGCGAACGCACCGATGTTTCGACGAGCCAGGGAAGCGAATCGCTGAACGCCAGCTGCGCGCGCTCCTCCGGAGTCGTCTGGCGCGCGCCGTTGAGCAGGAAGGATGCATCGCGCAACGGCAGGAGCCTTCGGTAGAGCGTCACGCGTTCAGGAGCGGCGAGGTCGCCGGAAAGAGAGGCGTACTCCGCAAGCAAATGCTCCTGAAGCGCCGGCCGCCAGCGCCTGCGCTGTTGATGCAGAAATTCCGCCACCTCCAGCGCCGCGTCCCCCAGTCCGAACATCTCCCAGTCGAGCAACACCGCTCGTCCTCCCTGAAGCACGACATTCTCTACGCGCAGGTCGCCGTGAACCGGGGTGGGCGACGCCGAACGCCAGAGCGGCGCCGCTTCTGTGACCAGCGCCTCCCCGCGCCTTTCCAGCAGGGGCAACAATGTCGAGATTTGATGACAGCCGATCTCTTCCAGCCAACGCTGCATCGGTTTCAGCCCGCCGGAGAGCATGCTCCAAAAGTACTCCAGGTTGAGGGCGCGTGGAGAGAGGCGACGCACTGCATCGACGTTCCCGCCATGGACGGCGGCGACGCTGGCGACAAGCGCCGTCAGGTCGTGAACGTCGTCCGGCTGAAGCGCTCGCCCCTCCACCCAGCGATAGACGAGCACCTGCCGCGCCAATCCCTCCGGGTAACGGTCAAACCAGAGCGGCTGCGGCGCAATGCCTTGCGGCGCAAAGATCTGCTGTCCGTCGAACTGTCGACGCCCGCGCGCCTGTCCGGCGTCCAGGAAGAGCTTGACGACGGCTGTCTCGCCGCCCGCGCGCACCTTCCACAGCAGGTTGTCGTCCCCGCGCCAGTGCTCGAGCAGCTCAACGCGCAGCCCGGCGAAGCCGCTGGCCGGCGCGGAGGTGAGATAGGCGTAGACGGAAGCGGTCGGCTCCGGCATAGAATTTGAGGCGTCCCCCTCACATTTTCAGAAAATTCGCCAGCAGATCCTTCCCGTGTTCGGTCAAAATGCTTTCAGGGTGGAACTGCACGCCGTGAATCGGCAACGTCTTGTGGCGGATGCCCATCAGCTCGCCCTCGGCGGTGAAGGCGGTGACCTCCAGCGCGTCGGGCAGCGGCTCGGCGACGATCAGGCTGTGATAGCGCGTGGCCGTCAGCGGGCTGGGCAGCCCTTTGAAGACGCCGACGCCCTTGTGGTGCACCGGGCTGACCTTGCCGTGCATCAGCCGCGGCGCGCGCACCACCCGCCCGCCGAAGACATGGCCAATGCACTGCTGCCCCAGGCAGACGCCCAGGATCGGCGTCGTCTGCCCCAGGATGCGGATCACGTCGTTGCTGATGCCGCTGTCCTTCTCCGGCGTTCCCGGCCCGGGGCTGATGACGATATGCGTCGGGCGCAGCTCCGCCAGCTCCTCGACGTCGATCTCGTCGTTGCGCCAGACGCGAATCTCGGCGCGGCTCTCTCCTCGCACGGGCATGTGCTGCACCAATTCGCCCAAAAACTGCACCAAATTGTAGGTGAAACTGTCGTAATTGTCGATCACTGCAATCATCTCATCCCTCCTCTCCCGCTCTCCCGCTCTCCTGCTCTCCCGCTCTCCTGCTCTCCTGCTCTCCTGCTCTCCCCCTCTCTCACTCCCCCGCCTCCACCTTCTTCATGCGCTTCTCCGCCGCGCGACTGATGCGGTTCCACGCGCCGGCCAGCCCCATCGCCTTCTTGACGGCGGAGAGCGTCTGTTTGCCCTCCTCGCGGGCGCGCAGCGTGCCCTTGTAGATCAGCTCATCGACGAAGCCCGTCTGCGCCGCATAATAGGCGCGACGCTGGCGGATCGGCTCCAGGAAATTGTTGAGGGCAATCGCCAGCTTCTGTTTCACCTCCACGTCGCCCACCTTGCCGGCGCGATAGCGTTCTTTCAACTCCTCCACTTCAGCCTTATTCGGGTTGAAGGTGTCGTGATAAATAAAGACCGGATTGCCCTCGACGCGGCCGGGGATGTCGGCGCGAATGCGGTTGGGATCGGTGTACATGCCCATGACCTTGCGCTCGACGGTCTTGGCGTCATCGCTCAGGAAGATGGCGTTGTTCAGACTTTTGCTCATCTTGGCCTGGCCGTCGGTGCCGACCAGCGTGCCGCCCTCGACGTAGGCTTCGGGCAGCGGGAAGACCTCGCCGTAGGCGTTGTTGAAGCGACGCGCGATCTGTCGCGCCAGCTCGACGTGACTTTCGTTGTCCTTGCCCACCGGCACCAGATGGGCGCGCGGCAGCAGGATGTCCGCCGCCTGCAGCACCGGATAGCCGAGCAGGTTGTAGGGGATCTGCTCGAACCCCGCCGCGGCGGCCATGTCCTTGATCGTCGGCAACTGCTGCAGCCGCTCCACCGTGACCAGGCTAGACAGCAAAAGTTGCAATTCGTACACTTCATGCACGGCAGATTGCAAATAGAAGGTCACCTTGTTGGGATCGATGCCGATGGCCAGGTGGTCGAGCACGATCTCGCGGGCGATGTCGGCAATCTGCTCGATGCTCTCCTTGTCCGGCCGCGTCGTCAGCATGTGCAGGTCCGCGATCAGGAAGAAGCATTCGTATTCGTCCTGGAAGCGCAGCCGGTTGCGATGGCTGCCCACGTAGTGGCCCAGGTGCAGTTTCCCGGTCGGTCGGTCGCCGGTCAGAATGCGCTTGCGAAGTTGCTCGGTCATGAATTCCCCTCCTCAGAAACGATTCCGTTCGACATAAAAATTCAGATTCCTTTTTCCGCCTGCTCGACCGCCACCGCCAGCGCCTTGAGTTTATTCATCGACTCGTTGAACTCATAGGTCGGGTCGCTGTCGGCGACGATGCCGGCGCCGGCCTGAAGGTGGCAGGTCTGCCCCTGCATGACGATGGTGCGAATGGCGATGCAGGTGTCCATGGCGCCGTCGTTGTCGATGTAGCCGACGGCGCCGCCGTAGACGCCGCGACGGACGCCTTCCAACTCTTCGATGATCTCCATCGCCCGGATTTTGGGCGCGCCGCTGAGCGTGCCGGCCGGGAAGGTGGCGCGCAGCAGGCTGAAGGCGTTGTGCTCCGGCCGCACCTTGCCGCGCACGTCGCTGACGATGTGCATGACATGGCTGTACTTCTCCACCGCCATCATCACCGGCACGGTGACGCTGCCGTATTCGCAGACGCGGCCGAGGTCGTTGCGCCCCAGGTCGACAAGCATCACATGTTCGGCGCGCTCCTTCGGGTCGGCGAGCAGGTCGGCGGCCAGCGCCGCATCCTCTTCCTCGTTCTTGCCGCGCCAGCGCGTGCCCGCGATGGGGTGGAGATAGGCGTAGCCGTCCTCCAGGCGCACATGCATCTCCGGGCTGGAGCCGATCAGCCGCAGCGGCTCTGGGCCGACGCCCGCCACGCCCGTGAAGTCCAGATAGAACATATAGGGCGAGGGATTCAACATGCGCAGCGCGCGGTAGATGGTGAACGGGTCGGCCTCGGTGCGCCGCGAGAGGCGCTGGCTGAGGACGACCTGGAAGATGTCGCCGGCGGCGATGTACTCCTTGGCGGCGCGCACCCTCGCCTCGAACTCCGCCTGCGTGAAGTTGCTGCGCCAGGCTTCGGGCGTGGGCAGTTCCCGGGCGGTCGGCGGCGTGAGCGGCTTGCGCAGGTCGGCGATGATGTGCTCGATGCGGGTGATGGCGTCGGCGTAGGCTCCGCGCAGGTCGGCCTCGACGCGCAGATTGGCGATCACCTGGATGCGATGGCGCACGTGGTCGAAGACGACCAGGTTGTCCGCCATCATCAACACCATGTCGGGGACGTGAAGCTCGGTGCGCGCGGTGGCAGGGAGTCGCTCCATGAAGCGCACCAGGTCATAGCCGAAGTAGCCGACCACGCCGCCGTTGAAACGCGGCAGGCCGGAGACCGGCGCCGGTTTGCGCGCGGCCATCAACTCTTCGACGATGCGCAACGGGTCGCCCTGGCGCTGCTCCAGCGCAGCGCCGCCTGCTGCGCCGATGGTCACCTGGTCTCCCTGCGCCGTGATCGTGAGCGGCGCGTGCACGCCGATGAAGCTGTAGCGGCCAAGCTGCTCCCCCTTTTCAACGGATTCGAGCAGGAAGCTTGGCCCATAGCCGTTGCTGCCGCCCTTGCCGCACAGCTTGAGATAGACCGAGACCGGCGTCTCCAAATCGGCGGGCAGCTCTCGGTAGATAGGAATGATGTTGCCCTGCTCCGCCAGCCTGCGCGCTTCTTCGAGCGATGGTTTGTAGATTGCAGCCATAGTCGCCTCCTTGTTGTTTGAGAAGTGGAGCGTTGCGTCCTGGCGATGGCCTTCGCAACCTCCCGTTTCCCAATAGAAAAACCCCCATCCCTGGCCAGGGACGAGGGTTTCGATGCCCCGCGGTGCCACCCTGATTAGACTGGAAATAAAAAACCTGCGGTGAAACGCAGGAATAGGCCAGTCTCACTCTGCGAGAACAGGAGGTATGCTCCGATTCTCAGCGCCCGGGTAACGGCGGCGTCTCCGTAGCCAACTACTGACCGAACATTTCCATCGAACGTTGCTTCGGCGTTCGTCGCTCGACTCCCCGGTCCATTCGCCGTCTGCGCTGCTATCCTCTTTCCAGCTGCCGAGGACTCTCTGAAGCCCGCTCTGACGGGTACTCGTCCGGTTCACAGTCTTTGGTTAGATATGTAGTTTTTGATGATGCAAGTATAGCGAGGGTTCGCACCCCTGTCAAACCTTGCTCGGATAGGAAATAGAATTAAGTCATCTAGCGCAGTTCATGAAACCTTCTCGTGGCATGCGACCTTCCAGGGAGCTGGATGGAATTTCACACATGACGCCGGCTCCGGCGCCCTGGAGGCGCAGCTCACGGCTGCGTTTCCTTGAATTTTTCAAGACCTTGCGGTCCATCAAGAACGTGCGGCTTTCAGCCGCACCACCGGCGTAGATGCACGCGCCGCTTCTCGACCGTGACCAGGCGGAGCGGCCCATCAAGAACGTGCGGCTGGGAGCCGCACCTACCAGCACTGTAGGCGATCCCTCAACCCGGTCGATCGATTGCCAGGTTTGACTCGTAACTTCCAAGAATCCACCGGAGCAATTTCAGGAGCGAGTGTGGATTGTGTAAAATTGCACAAAAGATGCACAATGTTTGTGATATATTTCAAATCTAAAAAATACATCTGTTCTCTCATGCGAAAAAATTCACTAAAGGTATGCTGCGTTCCAGTTTTTTCTGGCGCTGTGATATGATGGAACGCACTGATCGATTTGAGTCCATCGTGTCTTCTCTCGTGCACCGAATCAACCGGTAAGATGCAGCAGAACAGGAGTCTTCGATGCAAGTGCAAGTAGCTGTCCTTCCTCGCTCTTCGATTGCTAAAAAGGCGGTGATGGCGGTCACCGGGGCTGTCTGGATCGGTTTTTTGATTTTGCACATGTGGGGCAACCTGCACATCTTTCAAGGCCAGGAAAAGTTCAACCACTACGCCGAATTCCTGCGCACGGTCGGCGAGCCGGTCTTCTCTTATGCGCAACTGTTGTGGATTTTCCGCATCATCTTGATTGTCTCCATCGCCGCGCACATGTGGGCGGCGTGGGACTTGTATCAACAGGCGCGACGCGCGCGCTCGACCAGTTACGCGGTGAAGCGCGTCGTCCAGGCGAACTACGCCTCGCGCTTCATGCGCATCGGCGGTGTGGTCATTATCCTGTTCATCCTCTTTCATCTGGCGCATTACACGTGGGGATGGGTGACGCCTTTCGATCGGCACGACCCGTATACGAATGTGATTGTCGGATTTTCCAATCCGGTGATTGTGCTGTTCTACCTGCTGGCGCTGGCGGCGCTGAGCTTGCACCTCTTTCATGGCGTATGGAGCATGTTCCAGACGCTCGGATTAAACAGCCGACGCTTTGACGGCTTCTTCCGCGGACTGGCGATTTTCCTGGCGCTGGTGGTGCCCATCGGTTTTGCCACAGTGCCGCTGTCCGTGCTCTTCGGCATTCTGAAATAGGAGAGAATGGATCATGAGTGTGACGACGACGCAAACGATCACGGAGACGCCCACTTTCGTCGAGGCGCCCTTGGATGGCCGCGTCCCTTCCGGCCCGATCGAGACCCTGTGGGAGCGCACCAAATTCGAGATGAAGCTGGTGAACCCCAGCAATCGACGCAAATTCAAGATCATCATCGTCGGCTCGGGGCTGGCAGGCGCATCGGCGGCGGCCACGTTGGGAGAGCAGGGATACAACATCGAATGCTATTGCTACCAGGATAGTCCCCGCCGTGCGCACAGCGTGGCGGCGCAGGGCGGCATCAACGCCGCCAAAAACTATCGCAACGACGGCGACAGCGTCTATCGCCTCTTCTACGACACGGTCAAGGGCGGCGACTTCCGCGCACGCGAGGCGAACGTCTACCGCCTCGCCGAGGTGAGCAACGCCATCATCGACCAGTGCGTGGCCCAGGGCGTGCCCTTCGCCCGCGAGTACGGCGGCATGCTCGACAACCGCTCTTTCGGCGGCGCACAGGTCTCGCGCACCTTCTACGCCCGCGGGCAGACCGGCCAGCAGCTTCTGCTCGGCGCTTATCAGGCGCTGGCGCGGCAGATCGCGGCGGGCACGGTCAAGATGTTCACGCGCACCGAAATGCTCGACCTGATCGTCATCAACGGCCGTGCGCGCGGCATCGTCGTGCGCGACATGCGCACAGGCGAGATCACGCCGCGACTGGCCGACGTCGTCGTGTTGGCGACCGGCGGCTACAGCAACGTTTTCTACCTCTCCACAAACGCCAAAGGCTGCAACGGCACCGCCATCTGGCGCGCCTACAAGCGCGGGGCGTACTTCGCCAACCCCTGCTTCACCCAGATTCATCCGACTTGCATCCCGCCGGTGGGGGAGCATCAGTCCAAACTGACGTTGATGAGTGAGTCGCTGCGCAACGACGGGCGCATTTGGGTGCCGCGTCAGCCGGGCGACACGCGGCCGCCGGACCAAATTCCCGAGAACGAGCGCTATTATTACCTCGAAGAGATGTATCCGAGCTACGGCAACCTCTCCCCGCGCGACATTTCTTCGCGCGCCGCCAAGCGTATGGTGGACAGCGGCCGCGGGGTCGGCCCGCTGCGCAACGGCGTCTATCTGGACTTCGCCGACGCCATCAAACGCCTTGGCGAAAAGGTGATCCGCGATCGCTACGGCAACCTTTTCGATATGTACGAAAATATCACAGGGGAGAACGCCTACAAGACGCCGATGCGCATCTACCCGGCGCCGCATTACACGATGGGCGGCCTGTGGGTGGATTATTACCTGATGAGCAACATCCCCGGGCTGTTCGTCATCGGCGAAGCCAACTTCTCCGACCACGGCGCCAATCGCCTCGGCGCCAGCGCGTTGATGCAAGGACTTGCGGACGGCTATTTCATCCTGCCCGCCACGCTGCCCAACTACATTGCCTCCACCAAACTGGAAAAGGTGACGGAGGACGCCGACGCCGTCAAGGAGGCCGTCGACAACGTGAAGCGAATCACGGAGCGGCTGATGAACGTCAAGGGTGAGAAGAGCGTGGATCACTATCACCGTGAGCTGGGCAAGATCATGTGGGAATATTGCGGCATGTCGCGCACGGCGGAGGGCTTGCAGAAGGCGTTGCAGCTCATCCCAGAGCTGGAGGCGGAATTCTGGGAAAATGTGCGCGTCACCGGCTCCGCCAACGAGCTCAACCAGGAGCTGGAGAAGGCGGGCCGCCTGGTCGACTACTTCGAGCTAGGCAAGCTCATGTGCCTGGATGCGCTCAACCGCAACGAGTCGTGCGGCGGCCATTTCCGAGAGGAGTACCAGACGCCCGACGGCGAAGCCCTGCGCAACGACGAAGAGTACGCCTACGTTGCGGCCTGGCAGTATGCGGGCGACGACGCCATGCCGATCCTGCATAAAGAACCGCTCAAGTTCGAATACGTCAAGCTGACCACGCGCAGCTACAAATAGACAGGAAGGGGTCTGTTATGCGACTGAAATTGCGAATCTGGCGCCAGAAAAACGCCCAGTCGGAAGGTCGTTTCGTTGAATATAACCTGGACGGCGTCAGTGAAGATAGCTCGTTTTTGGAGATGCTCGATCTTCTCAACCAGCAACTGATCGACCGCAACGAAGAGCCGGTGCATTTCGACCACGATTGCCGGGAGGGCATCTGTGGCATGTGCGGCCTGATGATCAACGGCATTGCGCATGGCCCCAAGGCGGCGGTGACCACCTGCCAGCTCCATATGCGCGAGTTCAAAGATGGCGACACCATCACGATCGAACCGTGGCGCGCCAAAGCTTTCCCGGTCATCAAAGACCTGGTCGTGGATCGCAGCGCCTTTGACCGCATCATCCAGGCGGGCGGCTATATCTCGGTGAGCACCGGTCAGGCGCCGGAAGCCAATGTGATCCCGGTGCCGAAAACCCAGGCGGATCGCGCCATGGATGCGGCCGCCTGCATCGGCTGCGGCGCGTGCGTGGCCGCCTGCCCCAACGGCTCGGCGATGCTCTTCACGGCCGCCAAGCTGGCGCACCTCAACTCGCTGCCGCAGGGCCAGCCCGAGCGCTATGACCGCGCCGTCTTGATGGTCAACCAGATGGACGCCGAAGGCTTCGGCGGCTGCACCAATATCGGCGAATGCGAGGCCGTCTGTCCGAAGGAGATCAGCCTTGACTTCATCGCCATGATGAATCGAGACCTGCTGGTCGCCAATTTGCTGGGAAAAGGCAGGCGATAAAGGGGAGCGTTCGCTCAACCCCGCGCACTTACTCCATCGAGTGCAAGGCGGATTGCGTTGTCGGCTCTACGACAATGCAATCCGCCTTTTTGATCTTCTATTTCTGCCTCCTGCGCCCGACGTCTCACCCAATCGTGGGCGTCGGCGATCCGCTGCGCCTGCGCCCTGGCCCATCGACGATGCGCCCGGGCCGCGCGCCGGTGTGGACGCCGTCCGCCAACACGCGCACGCCGTTGATCCACACATCGCGCACGCCGACGGAAAGCTGATGCGAGTCCTCGAAGGTGGCGCGATCGGCGATCGTCTCCGGGTCAAAAAGGACGACGTCGGCGAAAAAGCCCGGCGCCAGCAGGCCGCGATCGGGAATACGCAGCCGAGAGGCCACCGACCAGGTCATCTTGCGGATGGCGTCCTCCAATGTCAACACCTTTTCCTCGCGCACATATTTGCCAAGCACGCGCGGGTAGGTGCCGTAGGAGCGAGGGTGCACGGGGCCGTACTGTTCGCTCCAGGCCGGGTCATGGCCGCCGGCGTCGGTGGAAATCTTGATCCAGGGCAGCGTCAGCTGGCGGCGCACATTCTCCTCGCTCATCGAGAAGTAGATGGTGCCGATGCGATCCTGCTCCGAGAGCAGCAGGTCGAAGGTGGCGTCGATCCAGTCCTGGCCGCGCATGGCTGCGATCTCGGTGAGACGCTTGCCGATGTACTGTTTGTTTTCGGGCTTTTGGAAGCCGATCGGCATCACGCTTTCCGGATCGCGGCTGCCCATCGCCTCCCAGTCGCCGGAAGGATGGAGCATCTCGTGCTTAATGCGGGCGCGCATCGTCGGGTCGCGCAGATTGTCGAAGAGTTTATCCTCGGCCTGCGCCCACGGGGGGATGACGGCGGTCAGGCCGGTGCCGGCGGCGGCGTAGGGGTACATGTCGGCGGTGATGTCGACGCCCTCGGCGCGCGCCCGCTCGATCACGGCGATGGCGGGTTCGATCAGCGGCCAGTTGGCCTTTCCGGCAGCCTTGAGATGATAGACCTCGACGGCCACGTTGGCGCGGCGGCCGATCTCGACGGCCTCCTGCATCGCCTCTACAAGCTGTTCGGCCTCGGAGCGAATATGCGTGATGTACACGCCCTGATATGCGGCCACGACTTTGCAGATCTCGACGATTTCGTCGGTGTCGGCGTAGGCGTCGGGCGGATAGATGAGCGCATAGGCGACGCCGAAGGCGCCGTCTTCCATCGCCTCCGCCATCACGGCGCGCATCAGCGCCAGCTCGTCGGCGCTGGCCTTGCCCATCTCCATGCCTTTGGCGATCGTGCGCAGCGTGCCGCCGCCCAAAAACGAGCCGACGTTGGGAGAGACGCCCGCCTCGACCATCGCCTCCAGCCAGTGGCGGAAGCGCGTCCAGGTGCGGACGTTTTCCTTCCAGGCGTCGAGCGGATAGGGGAAGATGGCGTGCGCCAGCGGGTCGATGTTGCGCCCGCGCACCGGCGCCGGCGTCCATCCTTCGCCCATAATTTCGGTGGTGACGCCCTGCGTGATCTTGGAGAGACTGCGGCCATCGACCATCAGCGGGAGGATCGAGTGGCTTTGGATGTCGATGAAGCCGGGGCAGACGACCATGCCGGCGGCGTCGATCACCTGGCGGGCGTCGCTGCGATCGATGGCGCCCGGCCCGGCGAGGGCGGCGATGCGGTCGCCCCGGATCGCCAGGTCGCCGTAGAACCAGGGGTTGCCGGAGCCGTCGACGATGCGGCCGTTGATGATTAATGTGTCATAGTGAGACATAAGAGGCGCTTTCCGGTGGAATTGGGAGTGAGATGGTTGTATGAAGTTGCAATCTCAGTCAAAAATTACCCTGCAGGCGAACTAGCGGCGCCAAGCCTATCTGCTGCAATCACTCGAAGCGAGGGAGCAGCTGCCTGCAACGAGAGGTTAGGACGTTTTTTCCTCGGTTTTCTTGATACTATACTCAGCCTTTGATTCATAGATGACGGGCAGATCGTCCAGCCACGACAAATCTCTTCCAATAACTAATTCCTTCAGCGTGGCGTGATGAGTATTTTTCATTGGAATGAGGCGCATTTGAAAGCCATGTCTTCGAGCCATTTCCTTCACTTCTGCTGCCTCGTCGTATGTCATCAGAAAATCACCTGCTAGCGACTCGCATATTGTAAAGAGATATTCGTGATCAATCTGGTGATGTTTATAGAGCCTTTTGCCCGCCTTTTTCCCGCCAGCAGTATAAGGGGGATCGATAAAATAGATTGCATCCTCGCAGTGAGCAAATTCCATCATCACTTTCAGACCATCATCGCACCGGAAGTCAATCCGAGGTGCAATATGACTAATATTGATGAGTCGCTGCGCGAGTGTCTTAGGATACCAGCGAGAACCAATGCCTTTTCCTTTCTCTCCGTATTTTATGAAACGAGAACCTTCTGCGAGTATGCCTCCATGTAAAGTTCGATTCTTCAAGATTGTCTGAAACGCTTTTTCTTTCGTGGTCGCTGGAGCTTTCTGAAGTTCCTCTTCAACAGTTTCCCTTGTTATCGTGAATGTCAAGATTCGATTGGCCAGCCACTCGACATCACCGTTTACAATGGTTTCCCAGACCGCCGCCACCTCATCATCTAATTCGACCATGACCACCTTTTCGACCAGATTTTCAAAGAGGGCGGTTAGGCTTATGATCCCACCACCAGCAAATGGTTCGATAAGAATTCTTGGCTTTCTCTTCAGGCTAGATACCCAACGTCGAAATATGGGTACAAACCATGTCTTTCCCCCTGGATAGCGAAAAGGACTTCTCTGGGGAACTGACGCAACATTTACCGGTTGCGGCAAAGCCATTTCCTCAGAAAATAACGAGAGCTGTTTCTGTGACATCATCCTCAAAACGGCCTCTCGATTGTTTGGTTCGTTGGGGGAGTTTCTAGTTGCTCATCAAGTTTTTCCTGAAGCAGCCTGATGAAATCTTCCATTTTCCCGGGCAATGGCGTCGTAATCGAAAGCAGTGCAGACTCAAACTCAGTAAAAACTTCATCCACCTTCGTCAGATAGTATCGTCCGGGCCCGTGACCATCTTCTGCGTGTAGTTTCAGATCATAGATGAGCCAGGCAATATCTGCCTCATTTCTTGAAACTTGTTTGAGAGGAGGCAGAGTGGCAAAGAAACTCTTGTTTAGGGCCACAGCAATTTTCTTTTTCCAGCTATGCAAGATTCCACCTTTGTAGACGAGCTGGGGAACGAGTCTCTTCCGGGACGATGAAAGATAATCAGGACGAGGATAGTTCGGCTCGCCAGACCAATCCATAGAAGCCCTATTTTGCGGATCGCTCATGTAATACTCAAATGGGTCACGGACATTGCCGGAGATATAAACAGCCTGAATCTCAAGGGCGCCGAAATCAACAACCTTTCCGCTCTCATCATATGCGACAAGAACTACATCGATATTTCCAGCGGACTTGCCATGAGCATCGTTTAAGCGCACTTCAGTTAGCGAAGTCCACTGCACTCCTTCCTCAAACAAGAAAGCTGCAGCATGGTCGGCGATAATCCAGTCTTGGCGAAATCGAATAGGACAGGTAATGACAGGCGTGTTCTCATGATAGATGCTGCACACACCAAGAGGATTCTTTGCCTTGTCTTTTGTACAATTTGGCACCTTGTTGTTGAAAGGGCACAGACGCAGAGAACGATATCGCTTCGCCGTATCGGTTTGATCGGTGACCAAGTAGCCAAATACCTCTGCCAATGGCTGTCCACTATGACTCATGTATATCCTTCCTCATCCAACGTCTTAGCGAGTTGCGCCTCAGCCGCGCTGCGTAGTAGTAGGGTCAGGTGGAAGCGCTTGTCTTCTTCTTTGGGATGAGCGGTTTGGATCACCGCCCAGTGTTGATTACTGAGAGACATGTTTGCTCATGCCTTCATTTTATCATCAGGCATTTGTGAAATGACTTCTAATCTTCTCGATGTCCACGAGAAACTCTCTTGATGTGGTCTCTGCTCTATTGTATCCCGCTACAACTGGAGAAGCAAAGGGCTGGCGAGTACTCCGCACCCGCCCACAAAAGGCGCAATCACCGCCAGAACCTCGATCACATCGAAACCGCTGCGCCTCCTTGTCCCTGCGCCTTCCTTTCATGCAATCTGGCAACGACGGCGCGGTAGTCGGCGTAGCATTCGAGGTAGCCGGGTTGAAGGGTCGGATCGGGCGAGATTTCTTTCATCGGGCGTCGCCAGGCGCGCGTTGCCGCAACCACATCGGAGCCAAGCACGCCGGCGCCCACGCCGGCGAGGATGGCGGCGCCTCGCGCCGGCCAGTGGGCCTCCGGAGCTGCGTGCACGGGCCGTCCCGTCGCGTCGGCGAGCAGGCGCATCAACGTCCGGCTGCGCATGGCGCCTCCTGACAACAGCAGTGGAGACGTCGCCGACGCTCCTCCGGGCGCGGCGGCGCTCAATGCCTCCAGCGCCCAGCGCACCTCGCAGGCGATCCCTTCGCACAGGGCGCGCACCATGTCCGCACGCGTGTGGTCGAGGCGCAGACCCACGAAGCCTCCGCGGCCCTCGCCGAGCTGCGCGCTGCCGAGCATCGGCGCAAAGCGCAGGCCGCGCGCGCCGGGCGGGCTGGCCTCCAGCGCAGCCTCCCACAGGGCGAACCGATCGCTCGCCTCCGGCCACAGGATTTGCATCCACCAGGCGATCACGGCGCCGAATCCCCCCAGGAGCTGCGACAGCGTATACAGGCCGGGCAGGACGTGAAAGTTGAGCGCCATGCTCTCGGGCAGCCTTTCAACCGCCAGGTCAGGCGTGAGCGTCGTCAGCACCCAGGCGGTTCCCGTCGCCAGCATCGGACGCCCTGTCTCGACGACGCCCATCCCCAGCGCTGCACAACATTGATCCTGTCCGCCGACGACCACCGGCAGTTCGGCGGGCAGCCCTGTGGCCTGCGCCGCCTCCGCCGTGAGATGGCCTGCGCCTTGGCCCGCCTGCGCCAGCGTCGGCAGCTGACCAGGGGACGCGCCCGCAAGCGCGCAAAGCTCCTCCGACCACGTTGCGGTCGCCCGCTCCAGCAGCAGCATTTCCGCTGCGTTGGAGAAATCGAGCATCGGTCGGCCCGTCAGCCGCAGCAGCAGATAGCTGTGCACGTCGAGGATGTGCGCTGCGCGTTTCAGGAGCTCCGGAGACTGCTGCGCCAGCCACGCCAGCGACGCCAGCGGCAGGCCCGCGTGCGGATGCCAGCCGGTCCGTCGCCGGATGTGAGCGGCTCGCCCGTCCTTCGTCCAGCGCTCGACGAGCGGCTGCGCGCGATGGTCGAGCCAGGTGATGAAGGGCGTCAGCGCCTCGCCCGCGTCATTGAGCGTCGTCACCGATCCGGCCTGGGCGGCCAGGGCCAGCGCCGCGATGCGCCCTGGCCCGGCGGCGCTCGAGGCGACGCTGCGCAACGCGGTGCAGAGCGCCTGCCAGAGCTCTTCGGGCTCCTGTTCGACCCAGCCGGGGTGCGGCGTGCGAAGGGAGACTGCGCACCGGCTAGAATGGCGCTCGTCGCCGTTGCAATCGTAGAGGACGGCCTTGACCGCCGAAGTGCCCACCTCGACGCCGAGCAAGAGCGGTTGCGCGTCCATTTCGTTTTAGCTCACCGGGAAAAGCTGCTTCACCACGGCGAGTGCGCTGGCAGGGTCGCGCGAGGGCGAAAATTCCAGCCCGATTTCGCCGTCGTAGCCCAGCCTGCGCAAGGCGGCGGCGATGTTGACGAAGTTGATCTCGCCCGTGCCCGGCTCTTGTCGCGTCGGCGCGTCGCCGATGTGCACGCCGGAAATCACATCGATATGCCGTTCGAGCGTCCAGAGGAGGTCGCCCGCTCCTCGCTGTTGGTGATAGGCGTCGAACGCGTAGCGAAACTGCGGATGATCCATCCGGCGCACCCAGTCGATGGCCAGCTGCGGCGAATCGACCGCCTGGCGCCCGATGAAGTGGTTGCGGCTCAGGCTCTCGACGCGCACCTCGACCGTGGTCTGCTCGACCAGCCGCAGGATGCGCTCCGTCTGGCGCAGGAGATTGGCGTATTGCTCCGCCTGGCTGTAGTTGCCGGAGAGCGCCCGCACCCGCTCGCGACCGTCGATCACGTCGATCTGGTTTGAGAAGATGTAGAGCACGGAGACGCCATGTTGCTGCGCCATTTCCAGCGACTCCGCCCAGCTGCGCAGCGTCTTGTCGTTGTCGGCGGGATCGGCGAGCGAGCCCATGTCGCCGTCGAAGGTGGAGTAAAGCTGTGCATCATGGCGCCTGCATTCGGCGACAAGCTCGGCCAGCGGCGCTTGCCGCCAGGCGAAGACGCAAAAGCGACGCACGCCCAGTCTGGCGAAGGCGGCGACGCGCTCCACCAGCGGTCGATCGGTGAACCAGAAGTCGAGGTAGCCGGTGTAGAACATGGGAGCAATTCTCGGTGGAGTATGGTGCGTAGGCCGGGAAAGCGATGCAACTCTACGCCATGACCATGCCGCCGTCCACCTCAATGGCCTGGCCGGTCAGGTAGCGCGCGTCGTCGGAGGCGAGGAAGGCCGCCACGCCGGCGATCTCCCACGGCTGGGCGATGCGGCCCAGCGGGCAGTCTTGCGCACGCATTGCCAGCCATTCCTCCGGGCTTAACCCCTCGCGGCCGCCGACGATGGCGGCGACCTGGCGCACCATCGCCGTCAGCGTGTTGCCGGGGCAGATGGCGTTGACGGTCACGCCATAGGGCGCCAGCTCCATCGCCACCGAGCGCGTCAGGCCGATCAGCCCGCTCTTCGAGGCGGAGTATTCGGCGGTGGCGGGCCAGCTCGTCTTGCCCGCCATCGAGGAGATGTTGACGATGCTGCCCCCTTTGCGCCGGCGGAGATAGGGAGCGGCGGCGCGGTTTGTGTAAAAAGCGCCGGTCAGGTTGGTCTGCAGCGTGTCCGCCCACTGCGCAGCGGAGACTTCCTCCAGGGGCGAGCCGGTGTAAATGCCCGCCGCCGCCACGACGATGTCCACCCCGCCCCAGCGCGCTGCAACCTGCGCGAACGCCGCATCGACCTGCTCCGCCACGCGCACGTCGCATGGCAGGGCGATGGCGTCGACGCCCAGGCCGCGGCACTGCGCAGCAATGGCCTCGTTGCCCGCCGCTTCGATGTCCAGGCAGGCGACGTTGGCGCCTTCCTGCGCAAAGCGCAGTGCGCAAGCGCCGCCAATGCCGCCCGCTGCGCCGGTGATCACGGCCACTTTCTCGACGAAACGTCGCGCCCCCACGTCGGGACGCATCATGACAGGTTCAAGCATAGACAGTCGATCATCCCTTGATGGCGCCTTCCATCATAGCGGTGAAGAAAGTGCGCCGGGCGAAGATGAAAAGAATCACGATCGGCAGCGCAATCAGGATGCACGCCGCCGCAATCACCTGGAGATTGATAATATTCTGCCCGAGGAACTCATAAAGGCCGAACATGGCGGGCTTCAGCTCGTTTTTGGCCACCAGCAGATAGCCGGCGATGAACTCGTTCCAGACATTCACGAAGGTGAGCAGGAAGATAGCCATCAACCCGGGCAAGGCCAGCGGCATGCTGATGCGCAGCAGCGCGCTGAAGGGCGTGCAGCCGTCGATCACGGCGGCCTCTTCCAGCTCGCGGGGAATGGCGTCGAAGAACCCCTTGGCGATCCAGACGCTCAGCGGCAAGAAGAAGCCGGTGTAGACGGCGACAAGAAAGAGGCGGTCGTCGTAAAAGGGCAACTGGGCGCGACGAATGTTGACGCCCATGTGATAGAGGGCGAGCAGGTTGGTCAACAGCGGCACGCCGGTGATGGCGAGAATGCTGACCAACATCGCCTGTCGGCCACGGAAGCGATAGCGCGAGAAGGCGTAGCCCGACATGCCGGACAAAAAGACGACGAGCAGCGCCGTCGACGTGGCGTACATGAACGAATTGGGGATGTAGATGCGCACGATGTTGCCTGTCAAGGTGAACGGCAACAGGCCATCGCTCGGACGGGGCGCCAGCACGCGCTGATACCCTTCGACCGACCAGCGACAGGCCGAAGGATCGAAGGCGCTTTCGGGCGTGTCGCACGGCAGAATGTTCGGCGGCTTGCGGATGATGTCGCGTTCACCCTTGAACGAGATCAAGACCGTGGTCGCCACCGGGATCAGCGCAAAGAGGCAGATGATAACCAGCGCAATGTTGATCATCCACGCGTCTAGGCGTCGTCGTGAAATGGAGAACATATTAGTGGCTCCTCTCTTCCACGCGCGTGATGCGCAGCGTCGCCAGAATCAACGCCCAGTTGACGACTGCGATCAACAGGGCGAGCGCGGCCGCCCGACCGAACTCCAGCTGCGACCAGCCCAACACGTAAAGCAGGTAGCTGAGCACCTCGGTCGAGGTGCCAGGCCCGCCGCCGGTGAGGCTGAAGACCATGCCGACGCCGTTCATGCCGCCCAGCGTCAGGCTGAAGAGCGCCACGACCAGCGTCGGCAGCATCAGCGGGATCAGAATATGGCGCACGACCTGCCAGCCGTTGGCGCCATCCATGCGGCTGCTTTCGATGATCTCGTTGGAGACCGTCTGCATGGCCGCCAGCAAGAGCAGGGTGATGAAGGGCAGCGCGCGCCAGGCGGAGGCCATAATTAGATAGATCATCGCCGGCGCAGGCGGGAAGGGAAAGCCGCCAAACCAGGAAGGCGGCCGCGACGCCGTCAACACGGAGACGCCGTTGGGCGGGAAAATCGCCGGATTCTGCAAAATGCCCGAAAGCAACCCATAGTCAGGCACCACAAGCAGCCGAAAGACGATCCCAACGATGATGTCGGCGATGATCCACGGCACGAAGAGCACCGTGATGTAAAGGCCGGACAGCTTCAATTTACGGTTCAACAACAGCGCAATGATAAACCCGAGCACGAGCGTCAGCGTTGTATAGCCGATCAAAAAGACGATGGTGTGGCCGACGCTCTCCCCGAAGACGCCCATCCGGAACAGGCGCTGAAAGTTGTCGACGCCGACATAGTCCCAACCCCTTGGCTGGCGCTGATGCAGGCTGAGCCAGACCGTATAAAAGGCCGGGTAGACCTGGATGGCAAGGATGACCACAACGGTTGGGAGGATCAACCAGAAAGGGAGTAAATTGCGGAAACGATTCCGTGGTTTTCTCCGAATTTCAGTACGCTGCATCGAAAAACGCTTTCAATTCTCTCGATCTCGCCGATCAATCTGCGTAAATGGCTTCAAAGCCCCGTCCATTTTGTAGAGGCGCAAGCGCAATTTCAGCATGATTGGTTACGGCCCGCCGGGTTAAGCAGCCATCTTCCAGAAAGCTTGGTGCTTTCTGGAAGATGGCGACGATGACGCTGCATTCACCTGGAGCGCAGGATGCTTTCTCCTTCAAAAGCCCTGAACGAAGCGGTTGCCGGTGCGTCCATCAACCGCCGGCGTTGTATTCGTCCTGCGCCCGCTGCAACTCTGTGGCGATGTCGAGCGATGGGTCTTCCTTGATGAGGCGGTACACTGCGCCCATGATCAGGCGCAGCGCCTCCGGTCGGCGTTCGAGCGAACCGTGCCAGGGACGGCAGGCGCTGGCCGCCACCACCTCGCCCGCTTGTCGGTAGAATGGCGTCTGGAACTGCTCAGAGGCGCGCGTCGTCAGCAGCGCCGGGAAGCCGGCGCCGGGGCGGAGCACCCAGTCGGCGTTCTGCTCCGGCGACATGATCCAGTTGATGTAGTCGTGGGCGGCCTCCGGATTTTTGGCGCCGACCGGAATGCCAAAGCCGGTGACCTCATTGTTGCATCCGGGCGTCTTCCCTTCCGGCGCCGGGAAGGGGCGCAGGATGACGTCGCCGGCCGCAATCGCGTCGAGCATGTCCTCTTCGTTGCCCTTCGAGTATTTTGTGCCGTTAGGCGCAGTCAACGGATTGACGTAGCGATAGCCGAACAAACCGGTTGGGAAGGAGCCGGCCGAGGCGTCCTTGAACGCCTCCTCCTCCTGGAAGCCGCCGGCGAAGGCGATCTCCGGCACATAGCCGCTCTGCACCATGGTGCGCAGGAACTCGACGGCCGCCACGTTCTCCGGCCTGTTGAGCAGCATGTTGCCCTGGCCGTCGTCATAGCCGCCGCCAAAGGAGGCGAAGGCCATGAAGACGGCGCGCGTGGCGCCGTTGCCGTTGAAGTCCGTCGAGCCGAAGAAGGTCATGGCGTACAGCCCCTCCGCCTTCAGACGCTCGCCCGCCGCCAGATAACCCTCTGGCCGAGTCGGGAAGCCTTCCGGGAAGCGATCCTTCCAAACGTAGACCAGATGTGGACGCTCGGCGATCGGAATGCAGTAGAGGCCGCCATCCGGGCCGGTGCACGCCTGCAGCGCGTTCGGGTCCATGTCTGCATACCAGGACTGCGCGCTGGCCCATTCTCTGAGATCTTGCAAGGCGCCGTTCTTGTACAGCTCGGTGAGGCCGCTGCTGCCCATCTCGAAGAGATCGGGAACGTCGCCGCCGGCCTGCACCGCCGCCACCAACTCGGCTGTCATGCGGTCCCACGCCTTGGGTTGATTCACCCATCGCCACTTGCCGGCGAAAGCCTCGTTAAACTGCGGGATGGTGTCGCGCAGATACTGATTGCCGACGCGCTCGTCGCTGGCGGGATCTTCGTTCTTTTCATCGTACTGATACCAGGTGATAAAGTCTCGCACCTGTGCGGCGGGGGCTGCTTCGCCGGGTGCAGAAGGAGCGGCGGGCGCAGCGCATGCTGCAAATACAAAGCCCAAAAGCAACGCAAAAACAAGGATTGTCCATGCACGTTTCATATGAGGCAGACTCCTTCCTGATGGGTTGTGATAAACCGACAAGACGCTTTCAGATGGGTTGTTTCGGCGCTCATCGACCAGACGCAATGCCGCGGCGCATTGCGCTAGCTATTGTAGACGATGATTTTGAACGGTGCAACACGTTTGCAAATCAACCTTTTCTGCAGTGCGGCTCACACAAATTCGGGGGCGACAGCTGCGCCAGATGCTCGAGAGCGCTTTTGAATTCCCTGTTGCGGCCTGAGTGCATCTGCAGGTGTGAAGAAGCTATGAAGGCGACTGCTCGGACGCAGGAGCGACGTAATAGGGATGTTCGCTCCACTCGATCACCAAGGGATAGACGCGCTCGATTTGCTGCGCAGGCTGGTCGGGGTCGATGAGGTCGTGTGGAAGCCCCCATGTTGCGGGGAATTCATACAGCAGGACGTTGGAGCCGCGACGGCGCCATCGTCGCACAAGGGTGCGCACGCCTTCGTTGTCGATCGACTCGTCGGTGGGGTTGAGGATGACGACCAGGGAGCGCGCTTTGGCCGCGCGGCGACGCATAGTTTGGCCGACAAGCACGGCCAGGCGCAACACCGCCTGGAAGGCGCGCAAATGGAAGCCATAGTAAGCGTGCTCTGGCCCAGGCGCTGCGCCTTTCAACTGCGGGTCCCACCAGATGAAACGATTGGGCGCGTAGCGGGCATAGGCGGCGTAGAGCGGCATGAATCGAAAAGGAATCGCCCGAAACGCCAGCGCCGGCGCCACCATCACGGCGCGATCGATGTCCTCGCGATGCTGCGCCAGCCACGCCGTCACCAGGCCGCCCATGGAGAGGCCCATGACCATGACGTAACGCCCCAGTCCTCGTGCAACGTCTACAGCGGCCATGCCGGTGCGCACCAGGTCTTCTGAGGTCAAGTGCATCAGCTCTCTGGGCGCCCGATTGTACAGGCCGTGATAGGGGAAGCGCGGAATATAGACGTTGTAGCCGCGCTCGTAATAGCGCTGCGCCAGAGCGTAAAATTGTCGGGGACAGTTGGTGAAACCGTGCAGGAGCACGATGGCTCGATCGGTCTGTCGTCCGTGTGTGAAGAGCCTGGCAGTGCACTCAGGACGCATGCCCGGAGCGTGCTCAGCTATCTGGGATTGAGCGGCTTCTACGGCCGAGTCAAAGTCTTTCTGAGGACGCGCTGCGGGAATGTCCAGCAGGGGAGGTTGCCGCCACAGGCGCTCGTACCCTAGATAGCCCGCCGCTGCGCCGACGATGAGCCAGCCCACCTTACTTGCCTTGCTCATGGTCCTGTTCACTCGAATAGCTTATTTCTGCATGCATCGCTACTGAAGGAGTGCAAGCACGTCGCGTCCCACGACGATGCGAATGTCAACCGGCGCCGACGCCGCCAACCCGTTGATCTGCGCCTGGTCTGCATCCAGATTCAGTTGGCTGGAGACCATGGCCGCCACACTGTCCGCCACTCCGTAGTTGATGACGATGGTCTGCAGGTAGTCGCTGCGATCGGCCTGACCGATCGAGGTGATCTGCCAGCCCTGGCGTTGCAGAAATTCTGCTGCACGCACCGCCGCCTCCGGCTGTGCGGTGCCGTTGAGAATTTCGATGCGCACAGAAGCCGGATTGGTCACCGCAATCTTTTCGACCCCAGGCGGCGCATCGATGGCGGCAAAGAATGCGTTGAGCGCCGTGCGCACGCGCGCGCGGTCGGGCAACAGGATCCATGCGCCTTCGCTGCTGAAGGTCTCTTCACCGTAGCGATTATCCAACACCAACTGTTCGATATTGCCTTGGCCAAGCTCTTGCAGCCGTCCGGCCAGCTCGATGGCCAGTGGAATCGGCACGTCCGTCTGAACGCTGTTTTGCATGGTCATGAGCAACTGCGGCGCTCTCGTCAGAAGTTGGGGGAGCGCGCCGGCGTCCAGCACCTGTTTCACTGCGGCGCGGATGACGTCCTGTTGGCGCCGGGCGCGTCCGTAGTCGCTGTCGCCGTGTCGGGTGCGCACATATTTCAGCGCCGTCTCCCCATCCAGACGGTGCACGCCGGCGTCCAGGTGAAAGGTCTCAACGCCGTAGTCCGGCGTAGGATATTCCTCATCGTGGATCGTATAGGGCACTTCGACCGTGACGCCGCCGATCAGATCGATCAGCTGTCGGAAGCCATCGAAGTTCACGCGGACGTAATAGTCAACCGGTCGACCGACGAAGCTGCTGACCGTGTCTTTGATCAGCTGCGCTCCACCGCCGGGGTAGCCGCGCAGCTCGCCGAGCATGTACGCCGTGTTGATCTTGGTGGTGACGCCCAGCGCCGGAATCGGCACCCATAGGTCGCGCGGCAGCGAAAGCATGCCGACGGCGCCTGTGTTGGGGTTGAAGGAGAGCAGAATAATGGTGTCGGTGCGGGGCGGCCCGTACTCATCGGGGCGTTCATCGGTGCCCAACAGCAGGATGTTGACGACAGGCTGCTCGGCAGGCGCATCTGCGCGCTCGGTCGGGGCGGCCGCCGACGCCGCTGGCTGCCCCTCCACGGGCGCGCTCACTTCTGGCTGCACGGCGTTGTTGACCTTCACCGGTTTCACGATTTTGTCCAGCTCGAACAAGATCGACGAGCGGACCACGCGCTGCTGCGCCCAGTCATGCAGATGCACGCCGGCGACAATCGCCAAGATTAAAACAAAGAACCCATACGCAATCGTCACGCCGATCGCCAGGCGAGAAGCGCCCTCCTGCGCGTTCTCTCCTGACGAGGAAACAGGCGTCGGATGCAGACGAAATTGCTTCGACATATCATTGCGAGTATATCAAAGCCAATCCTCACCGACAATTCAGATGGGCGTTGGAATCAAGGTTGAACAAAAGGGCGCGGCGTCGTCGATCTTGCGGAGAAGCTGCTTCTGAGGGACGCTGGCCATCCTCTTTCGTCAGCGAGGCAATCTCTCCTGAAACAGATTGTTTCCTGCCAGAAGATACTGGACGTTGTGTGCACGGTCGACAAAGATCGCTCTGAGATTGCGTAGGGGGGCGCCTTCGGCGGCCTGGAACTGTTCCAGGTAGGCGCCGCTCTCTTTGTCGAACACCAGAATGCGCTCCAACAAACGATCGACCAGATAGATGGCGTCGTCGCCGTCCTGGCCCACCCACAGATCGGTTCCCTCCGATGGGGGGGGGATGCTGTTGTCCAGCCCAAAGGGGAGCTGCTCGCCGGAGCGATAGCGGACCACCTTGCCGTCTTTGTAAAGCAACCAGATGTCCCCGTCGATGCGCATGGCCGCCAGATTCGAGAGGTTCACCAACGCTGGAGCCTGAAACCAGGCGATCGGATTGCTGTAAACGCCCGCTTCATATCGATAAATCTGATTGGCCCCTTCGTCGGCCACGTAGAGGCGTCCCAGATAGGTCTCGATCTGCGTAGCCTTGATCCACTGCGGCCCATCGCCGAAGCGCACGAGCGAAGCGCCGTCCACCTGATGGTTGTAGCGAAAAATGTGGTTGTTGTCATCCAGCACGAGCAGGCTGGACTTATCGTCGTAGCCGGGGATCGGCGGCTGCCAGGCAAGATCGACGGGCGCGCCGACGGCGACGCCGCCTACGCTCTCACCCATGCGCAGGACAACCTGCGCCTCAGAAGTGGTCAGGCTCTCACCGTCAGGCCCCAGTCGATAGTAAAGAATCTCATTGCGCCCGGCGTCCAGCACGTAGATGTCCGGGCCGATCACCATCAGTTGCTGCGGCGCTCGCTCGGGCGGAAAGGATATGAGGGGGAGCGTCAGCCCGTACAGGAAGGTGATGCGTTCGACGGCCATGCGATCGCGCTCGATCAGTTGCATCAGCTCGGCGCTGCGCTCGGTGCGTCCGCTGATTTCCTCGGCGCGACGCACGAAGGCGGCGGCTTCGGTCAACAACGTGCGGGCGGCTGTGGCGTCCTCCTGATCGAGCGCTTGCACAGCGGTGGCGTAGCGCGCCTCCGCCAGCTTGACCAACTGCTCGGCTTCTGCGGCGCCCACGGCGGCCTGCCGCCAGTACAACGTCCCGACCACAGCCGGAATCAGACATAACAAAATGACGGCGAGGGTGATGAACAGCCGCGCACGTCCGCCTGTGGCCGGCGGCGGCAGGACAAACGGCTCCGGCGCCGGGCGCACTTTGGGCGGCGGAGAAGAGGGCGACGCATAGGCGCCGGCGCTTGTCGCCTCCGCCATCAGCGGCGTCGTCAGCGTGGGGGTGCGCTCCGGCAACATGCTTGCAACAAATGCGCGCAACCCTTCCAGACGATTGACCACCTCGGCCGCCAGGCTGGCCCTCGGCCGCTGTTGCGCAGCGCGTGGATCTGACGCCGCCGCTTCTACCCCCACTGAAGACTCATCTGAAGAAAGCGTCCGGTCAAAGGTCGCCTCCGTTTGAGTGCTTTCGGGTGCGCCAGGATGCGGCGTGGGCTGCCTGAATGAAGCGGCGTGTGCGTCTTCTGTCGGCGGCGCGTCGGGCGCGCGGATCACGGGCGGCGATGCGTTGAGCGCCGTGGGCAAGCCGCCGGTGGATCGATCCGTCGGCGGCGCAGCCCCTTCACTGCCGGAGTGTGCAGGCGGCGGCGAAAGCGGAGCCGAAGGAGAACTGGGTTCGATCACCATGATAAACCCCGGCGCATCGCTGCGGCCGGCTTGGTTGCGTAAACCTTCGGCGGCGTCGATGCAGCTCTCCGCCTCCACATAGGCGGCGGTTCCGGCAAGCATGCGCACCGGGACCAGGTCGAGCCACACACCGCTGGCCGCCAACATGGCGGCGCCGGCGCCGATCTTCTGACGGTGCAGCGGCCATAAGGCCAGCGTCGCTTCCTCGCCTTTCTGATGGGCCGCCAGACGGTCGGGCGGAAAAACGCTCACCGAACCGTCCTCGTTGGTCACCAGGGCGAAGGCGCTTCCCACTCCCATCAACGCCAGCCGGTCTGCCAGGATGCCGACGCAGACGACGCCCGCCCGCCAGGGCGTGGAAAGACGCTCCACCTCCGCCGCGATGATTGCTTGGGCGCGGCGCGCCGTCTCTGAGATCACGTGCGATTGTGTGCCGCGTTCTGAGTAGTAGGTGCGCTGCATGGCGCTGAGGACGCGCTCGGTCAGGAGCTCGACGTTCGGTAGACCGTGGAGATCGACAAGGGCGCAGAAAGCCCCGCGTTGCGCTTGCGGCGAACCTTCCACCGGCACGATGACGCGGACGCCGGTGGAGACTTCATCACTTCCTTCGGCCAGGTAGGAGACGTAGATCGGCATGAGCGGCTGAGTGATCGCTGGTCTGTTGTTCACTTGCATGAATTGTAGCGTGATGGAGTATTCGTGTCAACGTGAATCGCAGAGTTAAAAACGCGGCGCACCGTTTCTTGGCGCAGTTTTGACAGGATTGCCTCTTGCGCCGCCTCTGATTTCGTGCTATTACGTAACCAATTGAAACGATTGAACTCAGTGACCGAAAGGATTTTGGGATCATGGCAGCACTGTGCGTCGAATGTGACGCGGAGCTCAATTTGACGGGGCGGGTGCGCCTCGGACAACGCATCGTCTGCCCGAACTGCGGCATCCAGCTGGAGATCATCAGCCTCCGCCCGATCGAGGTGGATATCGCCTACGACGACAGCGAGGAATGGGATGATTTCGATGGGTACGGCGTGGAGGATGAGGAAGACCTCGACGATCTCGATGAGCTGGCGCGTCTGGAGGGCAACCACCTGAACGATGAATTCGATGACGAGTTCCTGGATGAGGACGAGTTTGAGAAGGATGCGTTTGACGACGAATTCGACGATTTCGACGAAGAAGATGAGGACGTAATCGGGCGCCCTTCGTATTGATGATTCACCGCTCGCCAGGTTCACGCCATAGGACGATTCAGCGTTTTTCCTGTCCCCTGGCTGTGACCGGTCGTCTGCATCCGATCCTCATGGCTTCACGGTACCTTGTTCCAGCGACGGTGTGGCGCGTCGAAGAGGAGATCAAGCGCAGCCGCTTTATCACGACGATCGGCTATGCGCCGACCGTGGAGGAGGCTCGTGCATTCATTGCGTCGGTGCGCCAGGAATTCGCCGACGCCAATCACAATTGTTGGGCCTATGTCGTCGGGCCGCCCGGCGCCACCGCTCAGATCGGCATGAGCGACGACGGTGAACCGCACGGCTCCGCCGGTCGCCCCATGTTGACCGTCCTTCTTCATTCCGGCGTCGGAGATATTTGTGCAGTGGTGACCCGTTATTTCGGCGGCGTGCTGCTCGGCGTAGGAGGGTTGGTGCGCGCCTACAGCGGCGGCGTGCAACTGGCGCTGTCCACTCTGCCCACCCGCGAGCGCGTGCCCACTGCACTGCTAGATGTCCTTCTCGACTATAGCGCCATCACGCTTTTGCAACGCCTTTTACCCGCTTATGAAGCCAGCATCGTCGAGCAGGAGTTCGGCGTCGACGCCAGCTTCCGCATCCAGCTGCCTTTGAACCAGCTCGACGCCTTTCGCAATGCGCTCACTGAAGCGACTCATGGCCAGGCGCTGCTGGAGGTGGCGCCGAGCGAAGAAAATGCGTTATAAAGTCAAAACCATCCGATTCAAATCAAAACGAGCAGGGAGAAAAAATGGCTTTGTATGGTGGAATCGAAGCGGGCGGCACCAAGTTTGTCTGCGCTGTCGCCGGCGGACCCGACGACTATCGCGATGAGATTCGCTTTCCGACGACCACCCCTGAAGAGACGCTGGCGCAGGCAATCGACTTCTTTCAAGCGCATCATCGACGCGAACCGTTGCAGGCCATCGGCGTCGCCTGCTTCGGCCCGATCGATCCCAATCCCGCCTCCCCCACCTTTGGCTACGTGACGACGACGCCCAAGCCCCACTGGGCGCATACGGATGTCGTCGGTCGGCTGAAGGCGGCGCTGGGGCTGCCGGTCGGCTTTGACACCGACGTCAACGGCGCGGCGCTGGGCGAACATCGCTGGGGCGCGGCGCAGGGGTTGGACACCTTCGTCTATCTGACGATCGGCACCGGCCTGGGCGGCGGCGCAATGGTGAACGGCCGGCTGCTGCACGGCCTGATGCACGCCGAAATGGGACATATGCGCATTCCCCATGACCGGACGCGCGATCCCTATCCCGGCTGGTGCTCCTATCATGGCGACTGTTGGGAGGGGTTGGCGGCCGGGCCGGCCATCGAAGGCCGCTGGAAGACGAAAGGACAGAATCTGCCCGCCGACCATCCCGCCTGGGCGTTGGAGGCGCACTATCTTGCCCTCGGCGTGGTCAACATCATCACGACCCTTTCTCCGCAACGCATCATCATGGGCGGCGGCGTGATGGATCAGCGCCATCTTTTCCCGTTGCTGCGTAAAGAAGTGCAGGAACTGCTGAACGGCTACATTCAGAGACCCGAAATCACCGAAGCGATCGATCAGTACATCGTGCCTCCTCTGCTCGGCAGCCGGGCCGGAGTGTTGGGGGCGATTGCACTGGCGATGGACGCTGCACGGTAGACAGGAGGCGCAATGACCACCGTTCCTTTCGACCCGACCGAACATCCGCACCGCAGACGCAATGCGCTCACGGGCGAGTGGGTGCTCGTTTCTCCCCATCGCACCAGGCGGCCCTGGCAAGGCCAGGTGGAGAAAAGCGCACCGGAGACGCGCCCCGCCTACGATCCCAACTGCTATTTGTGTCCCGGCAACGCGCGCGCAGGCGGTCGACGCAACCCTCATTACACCACCACTTTTGTCTTTGACAATGACTTTGCGGCGCTGCTGCCGGATGGCCCGCGCGGGGAAGTGGGCGTCGGCGAGCTGTTCCAGGCGCAGGCGGAGACCGGCATCTGCCGCGTGATCTGCTTCAGCCCTCGTCACGACCTCACGCTGCCGGAAATGGAGCTGGCCGATGTGCGTCGCGTCGTCGATGTATGGGCGGAGCAGGTTGAAGAGTTGGGCGCGCGACCGGACATCAACTACGTGTTGGTCTTTGAGAACAAAGGCGCCATCATGGGGTGCTCGAACCCTCATCCGCACGGTCAGATTTGGGCCAACTACACCGTGCCGGTGGAGCCGGCCAAAGAGGACATGCAGCAGCGCCTTTACTTCGAGCGCCACGGGCGGCCGCTCTTGATCGACTACCTGGCGCAGGAGTTGGAGACCGGAGAGCGCGTCGTTTTGCAAAATCGTCACTGGGTCGTCGTCACACCCTACTGGGCGGTGTGGCCCTTCGAGACGCTGTTGCTGCCGCGCCGGCATACGCTCGCCCTGCCTGAACTCAGCGGAGACGAACGCGATGCGCTGGCCGACATTCTCAAACGGCTGACCATTCGCTACGACAACCTCTTTGAAACGAGCTTCCCGTACAGCATGGGATGGCACGGTCAGCCAACGGACGGGCAGCGCTATGCCCACTGGCAGCTTCACGCACATTTCTATCCGCCGCTGTTGCGTTCGGCCACGGTGAAGAAGTTCATGGTCGGCTATGAGATGCTGGCCATGCCGCAGCGCGATATCACCGCCGAACAGGCGGCCGATCGTCTGCGTCAAATGAGCGAGGTGCATTACAAACAGTCAACGTAGTCTGCAAAGGATCTGCAGCCTCTCCCCCTCTCCCAGCCTTGGGAGAGGGGGCGGGGGGTGAGGGCCTGCTACGAGGAAATCGGTGCATTTGCATAGGCGCAGCTCTTTCCCCCTCTCCCAGCCTTGGGAGAGGGGGCAGGGGGTGAGGGCCTGCTACGAGGAAATCGGTGCATTTGCATAGGCGCAGCCTCTCCCCCTCTCCCAGCCTTGGGAGAGGGGGCGGGGGGTGAGGGCCCGCTACGAGGAAATCGGTGCATTTGCGTAGGCGCAGCCTCTCCCCCCTCTCCCAGCCTTGGGAGAGGGGGCAGGGGGTGAGGGCCTGCGGCTCGCCGTGGGGAGAGCGCGTCACCGAGGGGCGCTCGCCATGCGCGCCCGTTGGCGCGCCCACGCACGCAGCGCCTCCAGTTCCTCGCGCATCATCGTGCTCAGCGGCACCGTCTCGTTGAGCACCTCGAGCAGGTCGTTCATGGTCAACGGGCGGTTGGCGTCGAAGGCCTCGTACAAGCCGGCGATGACAGCCTGCTCGATTTCGGCGCCGGATAGCCCCTCGGAGGCCATCGCCAGCGTGGTGAGGTCGAACTGGTTGGGGTCGCGGTTGCGCTTGGCCAGATGGATGCGCCAGATGTCGGCGCGTTCGGCGGCGTTGGGCAGGTCGACGAAGAAGATTTCGTCGAAGCGCCCCTTGCGCACCAGCTCCGGCGGCAGGTTGGAAATGTCGTTGGCCGTGGCGACGACGAAGACAGGCTTCTGCTTCTCCTGCAGCCAGGTGATGAAGCTGCCGAAGACGCGCGCAGCCGTGCCTGCGTCGCTGACGTTGCTCGACCCCACGCCGGAGAAGCCCTTTTCGATTTCATCCACCCAGAGCACCGCCGGCGCCACGCTCTCCGCCGTTTTGATCGCCTGACGCAAATTCTCTTCACTCGACCCGACCAGCGACGAGAAGAGGCGACCGGCGTCGAGCCGCAGCAAGGGAAGCCGCCACATGCTGGCCACCGAACGCGCGATCAGCGACTTGCCGCAACCCTGCACGCCCACCAGCAAGATGCCCTTGGGCGCAGGCAGGCCGAATGCACGCGCCTCGTCTGTGAAGGCGCGCACCCGCTTGCGCAGCCACTCCTTGAGCGTGTCCAGCCCGCCGACGTTGTCGATCAGCTCGGTGTTGTCATAGTATTCGAGCAGCCCGCTCTTGCGGATGATCTGCTTCTTCTCGGCGGTGACCGCCTCGACCGCGCTGCTGCCGAGCACGCCGCCCGCCTGGACGATCGCCTTGGCCAGCGCATTGCTCGCCTCCGTCTCGGTGAGGCCCAGACACGCCTGCACCAGCCGCGCCTGCTGCCGTCGATCCAGGCTGGGATCGACGCGATTGGCGCTGCGCAGCTTGTTGACGACCCCTTCCACCAGCGCCTGCAGCTGCGCAGCGTTGGGCAGTTCGAAGTCGATGACCGTCACCTCTTTCTCCAGTTCAGGCGGAATCTTGAGCACGGGGCCGAGCAGAATGACCGTCTTGGCGCTGGCGCCCAGCGCAAAGGCAAGCTCGCGCAGTCGGCGCACGACCACCGGGTCTTTCAGGAAAGGATGAAAATCGCGCAAGACCCACAATCCTGCTTCCGGATCGTCCAAAATCGTCTTCAGCAGCGCAAGCGGATCGCGGCGGCTGGCGTCTTCGCGCGCGGGCGCGGCCGGATTGACGAGGCCGACCGTGGCGCTCCAGAGCAGCAGCCGTTTGCGCTGCTCCTGCGCCAGCGCCTCGATCTCCTGGAGAGCACGCTGCTCTTCCGCCGTCACCACCCAGAGCAAGGGATAGCGGGCGCGGATGTACAGGTCGAGTTCGTCTTTCATGGTTGTTATCGTAGCACAACGCCGATAATTCAGAGGAGAAGAGCGCAGGGAGAACGCGTTAATCCGACCGCACGCGCCGGTACGCCTCCAGCACGCGTTGGCGCGCAACGGCGTGGTCGACGATCGGTGCAGGATAATCCTGGCCGATGATGCAGCCTGCGCGCAATTGCTCGCTGCGCGGCATGCGCCATGGCTCGTGAATGTATCGCTCAGGAACCAGGCGCAGCTCCGGCGCCCAGCGCCGGATGTAGACGCCCTGCGGATCAAATTTCTGGCCTTGCGCCGTGGGGTTGAAGATGCGGAAATAGGGCGCTGCATCGGTGCCGACGCCCGCCGACCACTGCCAGCCGCCGTTGTTGGCCGCCAGATCGCCGTCGAGCAGCATCTGCATGAACCACTTCTCTCCCCAGCGCCAGTCGATCAGCAGATCTTTGACCAGGAAGGAGGCGACCGCCATGCGCGCCCGGTTGTGCATCCAGCCGATCGTCGCCAGCTGGCGCATGGCTGCATCGATGAAGGGGTAACCGGTCGCTCCGGCGCACCATGCGGCAAAGTGCGCCGGGTTGTTCTCCCATGCGACGGCGTCGTAGGCGCGATGAAAACAACCCTGCACTACATGCGGGAAATGATAGAGGATCGAGTAGTAGAAGTCGCGCCAGATCAGCTCGGTCAACCAGCTTTCGGCGCCTGCGCAGTGCTCTGGAGTAGGGGCCGATTCCATGGCCTGATAGGCCGCCAGCGCCGCCTGTCGCGCCGAGAGCATTCCAAAGCGCAGATAGGGCGACAGCATCGAGGTGCCGTCGAGGGCGGGAAAGTCGCGCGCCTGGGCGTAGGCGTAGATGGGGGCGCGGTCGCCCGTTGTGAAGCGACGCAGCCGCGCCTGCGCCTCCGCTTCGCCTGGAGGAAAGAGCGCAGCGACATCCAGGCGAGGTTGCTCTGGAAGAGGCTCCCCCGCGATGCTTTCGGGAACGGAGAGGATGCGGGGGGCGGGCAGGATCTCCTGCGGCGTCACCGGCGGATGGCTGCGCCAGCGTCGGCTGTACGGCGTAAAAACCGTGTATGGCGTCCCATCGTCTTTCAACAAGGCGTCGGGCCTGCGAATGGTCAGGCCGTCCGTGAGCACGAGGGGGACCGGCAGCGCACGCGCCACGGTCTCGTCTCTGCTTCGGGCGTAGGGGGAATAATCGCGCTCGGCGTATACGGCGCGCGCGCGGCTTTCCGCCGCCAGCCTCGCCAACGTTGTGGCGGGTTCGCCGCAGCGGACGATCAACCGCCCGCCGCGAGCGCGCAGATCGGCGTCGAGCGCAGCCAGGCCGGCGAAAAGGAACGCCTTGCGCCTTTCCCCCACCCGAGACGAATTCAACAGATGGGGGTCGAGCACAAAACAGGGGATGATCTGAGCGGCGTTCTCCAGAGCGGCCGCCAGCGCCCGGTTATCTGTGAGCCGGAGATCGCGACGAACCCACCAAATCGCCGTAGACATGACTTGCCCTTCAAAGGCCCAGGCTCGTGATGGCGTCGCGCACGATGGAGGCGCTGCGCCGGAGCGCAACTTCCTCCTCCGGGCTGAGCGGCTGCGGGAAAGTCGCGAGCACCCCTTCGCCGCCGACGAGGCGGGGCAAGGCCACGGTGACGTCGCGCACGCCCGCCACCTCCTCCGTCGGCGCGCAGACGGTCAGGATCGAGCGCTGATCTTCGATCACGCTTTCGACGATGCGCGCCAGCGCGCTGCCGATGCCGTAGTAGGTGGCGCCTTTGCCCTCGATGATCACGTAGGCGGCGCGGCGAACCTGTTCGTCGATTTCGGCGCGATCGGCGTCGGAGAACTCGATGCCGCGCAGCCGACAGAAATCGTTGAGCGGCGTGCCGCCGATGGTGACCTGCGACCAGACCAGCACTTCCGAGTCGCCGTGTTCACCGACGACGTGCGCATGCACGTGCTGGGGGTCCACGCCGAGTTTGCTGCCAAGCAAAGCCCGGAAGCGCGCCGTATCCAGCGTCGTGCCGGAGCCGAAGACGCCCTGCACGGGCGCGCCCAGTTGTCCAGCGATATGCGCAGTCAGGTGCGTCATGATGTCGACCGGATTGGTGGCGACGACGAGCCTGGCCTGCGGCGCGTGCTCCAGGACGCGGGGCACCACGTCGCGAAAGACGGCGGCGTTGCGCTCCAGCAGTTGAAGACGCGTCTCTCCAGGCCTCTGATTGACGCCGGCGGTGATCACCACCACGCGACAACCGGCCAGCTCTTCATAGTCTCCGGCATGGATGTACATTGGGTGCGCGAAGGGCACGGCGTGAAAGATGTCGTTGGCTTCGGCTTGGGCGCGTTTCTTATTGATGTCGACCAACACGATTTCACGGCCGACGCCGCGCATCACCATGGCGTAGGCCGCCGTCGAGCCGACAAAGCCGCTGCCCACGACGCCGATCTTTCCTCGAAGCAGCACGAAGATTTCTCCTTTCTCAAGCGGCCTCTGAAGCAGGGGCGTTTGCGGCGCTCAGACGATGGGCCGCAACTGCGTCCGGCGCGCCTGCCTCCGCCAGTATAGCACGCGCCACGCGCAATCCGCCCAGCGCCACGGCGGCGGTGGACTGCCCGGGAAAGATGCTGTCGCCCACCATCCACAAAGAGCGATCGAGGCGCGGCCCCCAGGTGCGGAAGAGGCTCGTCTGCGGAAAGCCGCCGACCCACCCGCGCATGCGCCGCGTGAAACGCTGAAAGGTGACAGGCGTGCCGGGCAAGATCAGGTCGGCGTGTGCGCGCAGGCCGGGCAACACGCGCTCGGCGCTGCGCAGGATGCGTTCGAGGTAGTGCGCCTTGCGTTGCTCGTAGCGACGGCGGTCGAAGCGGAAGAGCTTCCACCATGGGTCCAGGGCGGTGTGGGTGCTGATTGTCAAGGCGCGGCGGCCCCTCGGCGCTCGGCTCTCATCCCAATCCGGGCTAAGCGAAAGGAAGATGCTGTTGCCTTCGCCCAACGGCTCGCGCTCGATCACCTGATGATGCAGCGGCGCGTCCGGCTCGACGATGCCGGCGTCGAAGCCCACGTAAACGGTGAAGGCGCCCCAGCCGGGTTCTGGGTTTTCGGGCAGGCGACGCAACGCTTCGGGCGCATGGTCTCCCATCAGCCTGGCGATATTCCACGGCGGCAGGTTGGCGACGACGGTGCGCGCCGGAAAGCGCTCCCCGCGCCTTGTCACGACTGCGGTTGGCTCGCCTTTCTCGTAGACGATGCGCTCCACCTCCTGGCGCAGCAGCACTTTGCCGCCGTGTCGCCGCACGGCGTCGACGAGCGTCTCGGCGATGGCGCCGATGCCGCCTTGCAGGTGGACGACCCCGCGTCGCGGCAGGTCAAGCGCCGCAGCGCCGTAGAGGGCGTTAGCGTAGGCGCTCGTGGTCTGGGCTGCAATCAGCAACTGGGCGTCGACGAAGAGGCGCAACGCATGCGGCGCATTTTGCAGATGAGCAGCGACAGGGCGAAAGGCGTCGGCGAGCAACGGAGGATGGAGGCGGCGTCGCAGGTCGGCGGCCAGCCACGCCAGCCCGTCGCGCACCAGGGAGGCGACTTCGCCAGGGCTCTGGGGGGGCCAGGCCGGCGCGCGCAGCGCCAGGTCCCAGAGTGCGTCGGCGCAAGCTTCCTGCCAGCGAAAGAAGGTCTCTCCCCTCTCGCCGAACGCACGCCTGTATTCCTCCCAACGCCGCTCGTCGCCGTAGCGCGCGATGGTTTGTCCGTCGGGCAGATGCACGACCATGGCCGGCTCATCGGCGCGCGCAGGCCAAGAGGCAATGTCGAGCGCTCTCGCCACGATGTCCATCGGCCCGCCAGGGTAGAAGCCGCCCGCCAGCGTGGCGCCGGCCTCGAAACGGTAATTTTTGTGAAAGAAGGTTCCTGCACAGCCGCCGGGATAGACGTGCGCCTCTAACACGGTGACGTCGCAGCCCGCTTTAGCAAGCAACGCAGCCGTGGTCAATCCGCCGACGCCTGCACCGATGACGACGATCGGCTCCAGTTGAGTCATGTTATGCCCTCGCCAATGCTTTCATTTTATCTTCGAGAAGGCGCCGCGTCTTCCAGCCGCGGTAGGCGAACAGGAGCGGAAGTCCTAGCCACATGCCCAACCCGATGAGTTTCCAGAATGCGTGGGGGTGGAGCGTGGCGTCGACCTCATCGATCACCGCTGTGGTTTCATCATCGACCGCTGTGAAGGTGTGTCGATGCACCCAGGTTGCGAATGGGCCGCTGAGCTGGCGGTCGACGAAGCTGTTGGGCGTCGTCTGCTCGATCTGCGCCACCCAGCGGATGGGCAGGGGGCCGAGCCATAGGGTGAAATCCATGCGGTCGCCCTCCTGCAGCGTTTCCGGCGCGGCGTGGACGCGCACCCGAATCGGCGGCGGCGTGATGGCGCCCATGCTGGCCGACCGACGATGAAAGTCCGCCACGACGGCCAACGGCGCTTTGACCACAAAGCGGTGAGCATAGCGCATGCGCTTACTCCTTGCCTGCCCGGGCTGGCTCAGCTTGTTTTTCTTCGGAAGATGGTTCGCTCTTTGTGGCCGCACTGCCGGCGGGGGAGGGCTTCCCTAACAGCTCTTGCAACGCAGCGCGCGCAGTTTCATATTTGAACTGGAAGCCTAGCTCCAGCAATCGCTGCGGCACGGCGCGCTGCCCCTCGAGCAGGATCATCGCCATCTCGCCGAAGAGAAGTTTCAAGGCGAAGGCGGGCGCAGGCAGAAAGCTCGGGCGCCCGAGAATCTCACCGATCAGCTTGCTGAACTCCTTGTTCGTGACCGGATTGGGGGCGCACAGGTTGAACGGCCCCTCCGCCCTCTCATCGGCAATCAGAAATTGAATGGCGCGCACCTGGTCTTCGATATGAATCCAGGGATACCACTGCTTGCCGCTTCCCACCGGTCCGCCGATAAAAAGCTTGAAGGGCAATAGTTGCTTGGGGAAAGCGCCGCCTTCCTTGCTCAAGACAACGCCGGTGCGGATGACGGCGCGACGCACGCCATATTTCTTAACAGCTGCAGTGGAGGCTTCCCAGTCGAAACAGACCTTGGAGAGAAAGTCGCCGCCGGGTGAAAAACTTTCGGTCACCTGGGCGTCGCCGGTGCGCGTGCCGTAATAGCCGACTGCAGAGGCTTGAATCAGCACGCCCGGTTTTTTCGAGGCGGCGGCGATCGCCTCCATGACGGCTTTCCCGGCGTTGATGCGACTCTGGCGGATCTCTTGTTTACGCTCTCGAGACCAGCGCTTGTCGGCGATGCCGGCGCCGGCCAGGTTGACGATGGCGTCGGCGCCATCCGCCAGCTCGCCCCATCCTTCTGCGCTTTTGCCGTCCCACTTTTGTAGTTTGACGCCCGCGGGAACATTTTTCGCCTTTTCCGGCGCGCGCGAAAGCACGATGACTTCATGGCCTTCTGCAGCCAACGCCTGGCTGAGCGGTCGGCCAATCAGACCGGTTCCTCCGGTGAGAATCACGCGCATTGCTCACTCCTCCTTCCTTCTCGATTCCTTGTTTCCCGCAATTGCTTGTTTGATCCACTGCCGTTGCGCCTGGTCGGGCATCTCCCGACCGAGCAGGCGCGAAAACCATTCAAGCACAACGAATCCCGGCTCTCCTAAATGACGGATGCATGCGTCGTAGTAAGCGTTCAAGTAGTGTTCGAGCGCCTCCGGAGGCATCTGATGATGATTGACCAGCAACCCCTCGACCCAGTCAATGTCTGGGTTGAGAAAGTCCATGTCGCCCAACGTCAGCGCAGCGATGATATTGCGCCCAAAGCTTTGGTTCGCTATGGCCAGCAGCCGTTTGGGAATAACGTTCTCCATGCGCGCCCAGATTTCGGCTTCGATGCTCGCCTGACGCGAACGGAAGTGATCGAGCGCTTCCTTGTAGTCGTAGCTGACCTGACGCTGCGCAGGGACCGGGCGCAGGTGCGCCATGATGTGTTCTATCTGGCTGACTACATTTTCTAAGGTGTCGCCAAGATAATGACCGGGGATCACTTCAGGCAGCGTCGACGCCTCTGCGAAGACCAGGCCGCCAAACGCCAGCGGCACGCGTTCCCTAAAGAGGGTCTCGGCCATTTCTAACAGGCTGGCGGCGGTGTAGAGCTGTTGGGCGGTCAACACCACCAGGCTGGGGCGCACCGTGGCGAGCGTCGCCTCCAGGCTGCGCAGCGGCACGTTGGCGCCCAGATAGACCACATCCCAGCCGCGACGGCGCAACAGAAGTGAGATGAGCAAGGGCACGAACGTATGCTCTTCTTCGGGCGGACAGGCCACCATGATGCGCCCAGGGCGAGTCGGTGCAGGCGTCGCAGCCAACAGCGCCTCCATGCGTCGAACTGCAAGCGCGGAAGCAAAGTGCTCTTGTTGCACAGTGACCTTTCCCTCATACCACCCGGCGCCGATCTCGCGCAGCCCCTTTTGAATCAGGTCAAGACACACCGTCTCCGCCGGAAACAGCGCAAAGGCCTGGGCGAGCAATTGCTCGGCCCGAAACTCATCGAAATTCAGGCAGGCGTTGATCCAGGCTTCGCGCATGGAGGCGACGGTTCCGGTTTCACCCAGTCGCCCGACCTCGATCCCCGCGTGAGTAGGGCGGCTCTCAAAGGGGCGCAGGTCATGACGCTGCGCGCCCGGCGCAGCGTTCACCTCAAAGGGATTTTTCCCTTCAGCCTCCAGGCGATGCAAAAGCTCGATCGCCCGGCTGATGCTCATGCCCTCGTTTTGGCGTTCGACCAGCCATTTTAAGACGTCGATATCGTATTGTGAATACAGGCGGTGCCCGCTTTCAGTGCGTTGCGGCGTCGGCACTCCGTAACGCCGTTCCCATGCGCGCAATGTGTCGGCCTTAAGTCCTGTCTCCTGAACCACCGCCTTCAGGTTGTAGATGGGTGTTTTATCGCTATGAGTCATCGTTTTTTACCTGTCGATAGGCCTCTCAGAACATTCTTTCCATGAGCATAACACAGACTTGCAGTATTGTCAATTATTTGCATAACCTTTTTCTAGATTAATTCTGGATATTATCTGGACAAATGTGGTTTAGATTCCTTGACAGGCTGGATCGGATGTGTTAAGTTTTGCGGGGATGTCAATTGACCAACCACATTTGACGCGGTCGAAAGGAGCCAGCATGCAGCTACAGCACGCCTGGGAGCGCACTCTGCTCAATCTCGCCTATGAAGCCCTCTCCAGTGATCCACCAACGACGACAAGGTCGTTCGATCCGGTGCTGTTGGCGCACTCGTATCAACATTGTGAATCGATCACGGCGGTCAACAGCCGATCCTTTCATCTGGCCTCCCGTCTCCTGCCTCCCGAAAAGCGGCGAGCTGCACGGGCGCTGTATGCATTTTGCCGCATCAGCGATGACATCGTTGATCGTGATCAAGGAAATGCCCGAGACCAGCTGCAACGCTGGCGTCAGCGCGCCACCTCCGCCCATCCTCCTGAGGACGACCTGGTCGCCATCGCCTGGGCGGACACCAGGCTGCGCTTCCAGGTGCCGATTCGCTATGCAGAGCAGTTGATCGACGGCGTGGCGCGTGATTTTCAGCCCGTGCGCTACGAGACTTTTGAGGAGCTGGCCGCCTATTGCTATGGCGTCGCCTCCACTGTAGGGCTGATGAGCATGCACATCATCGGGTTTTCAGGTCCGGAGGCGATCCCGTACGCCATCAAACTGGGCGTGGCGTTGCAGATGACAAACATCCTGCGCGACGTCGGGGAGGACTGGCGCGCCGGTCGTCTGTATCTCCCCCTGGAGGACCTGGCGCGTTACGGCTTGAGTGAGGAGGACGTCGCCGCCGCCCGCGTCACTACGCGCTGGCGTAGTTTCATGCGTTTTCAGATCGAGCGCAACCGCCGTCTCTACGACGAGGCGATGCCGGGCATTGCCTTGCTCAACCCCGATGGCCGTTTCGCCATCGCCGCCGCCGCCGACCTCTACCGCGGCATCCTCGATGAGATTGAACGCAACGACTACGACAATTTCAATCGCCGCGCCGTCGTCTCTACAGGTCGCAAACTGCGCATGCTGCCCGGCGTCTGGTGGCGCAGCCGTTATTGAGAGGATGAGAGGTGGAGAGGATGAGAGGTGGAGAGGTTGAGAGGTGGAGAGGTGGAGAGGTTGAGAGGTTGAGAGGTGGAGAGGTTGAGAGCGTGAGAACTCTCCCGCTCTCCCGTTCTCCGCCTCTCCCGTTCTCCGCCTCTCCCGCTCTCCACCTCTCAACCTCTCAACCTCTCCCGTTCTCCACCTCTCCCGCTCTCCACCTCTCCGCCTCATCTTGCCAAAAATTCCCTTCCCCTTTAGCATGGAGTCAAAGGCAGGTTTTGATGGAATGATTGCGCATGCAAAAAGGGGCCGCTATGACATCTGATCTTCTCACAGACGCGCACGCCGCCGTTGATCCCGATCTGGCTGCACGCGCCGCGCGCCTGCGGGAGCTGATTCGCTATCACCAGTATCGTTATTACGTGCTCGATGACCCGGAGATCAGCGACCAGGAGTTTGACGCGCTGTTCAACGAGCTGGTCGCCCTGGAGACTGCGCACCCCGAGCTGCGCACGCCGGACAGCCCCACCCAGCGCGTGGGGGGCTTTCTCGCCGACCGTTTCGAGAAGACGCGGCACCCTGCGCCGATCCTGAGCCTCGCCAACGCCTTCAGCCCAGGCGAGCTCTATGCATGGCGAGACCGCCTGCATCGTCTGTTAAATCCGGCGGAGCGCGCACAGCTTGCCTACGTCCTGGAACCCAAGTTTGATGGGTTGACGGTGGTTTTGCATTACGAAAATGGCCTCTTCACGCTTGGCGCCACGCGCGGGGACGGCGAATATGGGGAGGTGATCACGGCCAACCTGCGCACCGTGCGTTCCTTGCCGCTCAAAGTTCCTGTCGGACAGGACGTTGGCCTTGCGGCCCCGGCGCGGCTGGTGGTGCGAGGCGAGGCGTACGTCGACAAGGCGGACTTCCAGCGCTTCAACCAGCTGCAGATCGAGGCGGGCGAACGCCCCTACGCCAACCCGCGCAACTTCGCCGCCGGCAGTCTGCGCCAGCTCGATTCGAGCATCACCGCCACACGGCCGATCAAGCTCTGGGTCTACCAGGCGCTTATCGTCGAAGGAGGGCCGGCGCTCGCCAGCCACTGGGAGGCTCTGGCCTATCTTCGCTCGCTCGGCTTTCCGGTCTGTCCCCTCAACCAGCGCTTTACGGACGAGGAATTCGACAAGTTGGCGGCCCATGTCGAGTCATTTGGCGAGCGCCGCCACGATCTACCCTATGAGGTGGATGGCGCCGTGATCAAAGTTGATGCGCTGGCGCTGCAGGAGAAGCTCGGCTTCACCGGCAAAGACCCACGCTGGGCGATCGCCTATAAATACGCGAGCGAAGAGGCGATCACCACGCTGCTCGACATCGTCGTCAACGTGGGGCGCACCGGCGCAGTCACGCCCAACGCCGTGCTCGAACCGGTGCAGATCGGCGGCGTGATCGTTAAGAGCGCCACCCTGCACAACGAGGACTACATTCGCGACCTCGACATCCGCATCGGCGACAAGGTGGTGGTGAAACGCGCCGGCGAGGTGATCCCCAAGGTGCTGCGGCCGCTGCCCGAGCTGCGCACCGGCGCCGAGCGCATCTGGAGCATGCCGAAGCAGTGCCCGGTGTGTGGCGCTCCGCTGGTGCGACCGCCAGGAGAGGCGGCCACCTATTGCGTCAACAACGCCTGCCCGGCGCAACTGGTGCGCGCAGTGGAGCACTTTGTGAGCCGTCAGGCGATGGACATCGCCGGCTTTGGCATTCGCCAGGCGGAGCTTTTCGTGGAGCGCGGCTTTATTCGCGACCTGGCGGACATCTATCAGTTGCCTTGGGACGAGATTCGCAAGCTGGAGGGCTATGGCGACAAGCGCGTTGAGAACCTGCGCACTGCCATCGAAGCCAGCAAAGACCGCCCCATTCATCGCCTGTTGACCGGCCTCGGCATTCGTTACGTAGGCGCAGTGGTGGCGGAGTTGCTGACGCAACGCTATCACAGCCTCTTCGACCTGATGGACGCCTCCCCTGAAGCGCTGAGCGCCATCGAGGGCATCGGCCCCAAGATCGCCGCCAGCATTCACGCCTATTTTTCCGTGCCGGCCAATCGAGCGCTGATCGAAAAGTTTGCCCGCCTCGGCGTGCGCGTGGCGGAGAGGCCGCCCGCAGCGGTCGAACAGGCCGCCGGTCAACCGTTGGCAGGCCTCACCTTCGTCGTTACGGGAACGCTGCCCGGCTTCACCCGCACAGAGGTGGAAGAGTTCATCAAGGCGCACGGCGGCAAGGTGGCGGGCAGCGTCAGCAGCAAGACCAGCTACGTGGTCGCCGGCGAGGCTGCGGGCGGCAAACTGACCAAAGCGCAACAGCTCGGCGTGCCCGTGATCGACGAGGCGACGCTGCGGGCGATGGCGGAAGGGCGAGCTTTGAGAGCGGGAGAGGGTGAGAGCGGGAGAGGGTGAGAGCGGGAGAGGGGGAGAGGGGGAGAGCGGGAGAGGGGGAGAGCGGGAGAGGGGGACGCTTCTCCAGTTCTCCATTTCTCCCGCTCTCCTGCTCTCAAACTCTCCCGCTCTCCTGCTCTCAAACTCTCCCGCTCTCCTGCTCTCAAACTCTCCCGCTCTCCTGCTCTCACACCCACCTGGGAACTCTGCACGCTGCGCCAACCGTTATCCTGGCAGGGATGGCGCACATGAAGCGATGGCGTTCCAGAATCAAACAACAGGGTCGGCGTCTGCTGCTCGCTGCGGCGCTGTTCGGCGCGCTGGTCGTAGCTGGGTTGTACGCCTGGCTCTTCGCCGACCTGCCGCCGGTGACCGCTGTGGAGCTGCGCGCCGCTCGCCCTACGACGCAGATTCTTGACCGCAACGGCAAGCTGCTCTACGAGGTGCTCGACCCTCTCGCGGGCAAACAGATCGATCTCGACCTCAGCCGCATCCCGCAGGCGTGCATTCAGGCCACCATCGCCACCGAGGACAGCCGTTTCTTCCATCATCCCGGCGTCGACCCGCTGGCGATCGCACGCGCGGCGTGGCAGAACCTCACCAGCCGCAGCGTCTCCTCCGGCGCCAGCACGTTGACCCAGCAACTGGCGCGCAATCTGCTGATGGACGCCGGCGAACGCTATGAGACCTCCCTGCGGCGCAAGCTGCGCGAGGCCTATCTGGCTTTCCAGCTTGAACGGCATTACAGCAAAGAGCAACTGCTCGCCCTCTATCTCAACCAGACGTACTACGGCAATTTCGCCTTCGGGCTGGAGGCGGCGGCGCAGATTTTCTTCGCCAAGCCCGCCGCACAGCTGAGCGCCGCCGAGTGCGCGCTGCTCGCCGGTCTGGTGCAATACCCCACTGGCTACAACCCGCTGATCGACCCGGAGGCGGCGAAGGGAAGACAGCTCACCGTGCTGCGCCTCATGCGCGACGCTGGCTATCTGACGGCGGCGCAAGTGGAGGAGATCGCCCGTCAGCCGCTGCAATATCGCTCCCGGCTTTTTCAGATCGCAGCGCCACACTTCGTGATGTACGTGCAGGACCTGCTCGTGCAGCAGCTGGGCGTGGAAGCGCTGCGTCGAGGCGGACTGCGCGTCTACACCACCCTCGACCTGGACCTGCAGCGTCAAGCCGAGGCGGCTGTGCGGCGTCGCCTGGCTCAACTGACCTGCCAAGGTGAACGCGCCTGCGATGACCCCGCTGCGCGCACCCGTCGCGTCGACAACGCCGCCGCAGTCGTGCTCGACAGCGCCACCGGCGAAATCCTGACGATGGTCGGCAGCCCAGACTATTTCAGCGCGCAGATCGCCGGCAACGTCAACGCTGCGCTTGTCAAACGCCAGCCGGGCAGCGCCATCAAGCCCTTCACCTACGCGGCTGCGCTCGATCCGGCCTGGAGCCGCCGCGCCGGCCGACCTCCGCTCACCGCCGCCAGCATCCTGGCCGACTTGCCGAAGACTTTCACCGTCAAGAACGCCGACGGCTCCTTCGCGCCTTATCGACCCCAGAACTACGACCGCATGTGGCACGGACCGGTCAGCGTGCGCGACGCGCTGGCGAACAGTTATAACCTGCCCGCCGTCGAAGTGCTTGAGCGCATCGGCGTCGAGACCTTGCGCCAACTCGCCGGCCAGGCCGGCATCCACACCTTCACCGGCCGCTATGGGCTGGCGCTCACGCTCGGCGGCGGCGAGGTGCGCCTGCTTGATTTAACCGCTGCGTATGGCATTTTTGACGACGGCAAAGCGGTGACCCCGCGAGCCATTTTGAGAATCGAAACGGTGGAGCCTGACGATGCCCAGGGAAGTGCAGCCATCGATTTCCAGGCTGCAACCTCCGGCGTCCAGGTCATCGCCCCCGAAGCCGCCTACCTCATCACCGACATTCTGTCCGATGAGGCGGCGCGCGCGCCGGCCTTCGGGCGCAACTCGGTGCTCAACCTGCCTTTCCCGGCTGCGGTCAAGACCGGCACGACGACCGACTGGCGCGACAACTGGACGATCGGCTACTCCACGCAGCGGCTCGTCGGCGTGTGGGTGGGCAACGCCGACAACGCACCGATGGTCGGCGTCAGCGGCGTGGACGGCGCCGGCCCCATCTGGCACGACCTCATGCGGCTGGCGCACCTGCGCCCGCCTGGCCCCTTCGCCCGACCGGATGGTCTGGTCGAGGTGGAGATTTGCGCGCCGAGCGGGATGCTGCCCTCGCGCGAGTGTCCACGCATACGCCGCGAGTGGTTTATCGAGGGAACGCAGCCGACCGAGCCGGACAACCAGTTCCGACGCATCGTCCTGGACCGCGCCACCGGCCTGCCCGCCGACGAAAGCACGCCCGCCGAGCGTCGAATGGAGCGCGTCTACTGGCTGCTGCCGCCCGAATATCACGATTGGATGCTGGCGCAGGGCATCCCGATTGCGCCGCCAGCTGTGCGAGCGATGCTGGCGCAAGGGGAGATCGGGCGAGATGGAAACAAAACGGGAGCGCCTGACGTCTATGCAGAAGGACAACCGCGCGCACCGCTGCGTCTCATCCAGCCGGACGCCTTCGCAGCCTATCAATTGCATCCTGCCCTGCCCGCCGCCAATCAGCGACTGCAGGTCGAGGGGATCGTTGCGGATGGAGGCGAATGGGCGGAGCTGCGGTTGATGGTGGATGGAGCGCCGCTCGCCGTCGCCCACAACACCGACCGCCTCAGCGCCTGGTGGCCGATGGAAATCGGCGAGCATCGTTTTTGGGTGGAGGGAGAGACCGTCCGCGGCGCCGACGCCCTACGCTCAGAAATCGCAATCATTCGGGTTAGCGAATTTGTGAAAGATCCGATAACGTTCAGTGGGCCCTAGAAGCCCGTCGGAGAAGCCTGACGGGAATTTATGAGCCAATGGGCAGAGGTGATTGTAGCTGCGGCTCGCAGCTGCACGTTCTTGATGGATCCGGGTGCGGCCCTCACCCCCTGGCCCCCTCTCCCAAGGCTGGGAGAGGGGGGAGAGAAGGAAGCGCTGCTGCGAGCAGCGCCTACGCGAAGGCGCCGGTCTCATCGTAGGTGCGGCTCGCAGCAGCACGTTCTTGATGGACTATAAGGTCTTGAGAGTTTCTATTTTCGGCGAAGGAGAGAAGAAGTTATGCAAAAACGCGCCGGGCGACGATTTCGACTTCGACCGGCGCTCCGGTTTTCAACAAAAGATACATTGCACTCATTGGGAAAGCACGCCCCACCATTTCAGGAGGCTGATATGCAACAGCGTCGATTCTTCAAAATTTTGAACCCGATTCTTCTTTTCGCCTTGATCTTCACCATCAGCGCGCCCACCGTGAACCCCGTCGTCCTGGCCGGCGAACCGGCGAAGCCGCTGTTGCAAGAGCTTGCTGCGCCCGTTCTTTTGAAGACGTCGCCGGAGGCCGGCGCAGGCTGGGACGGCGGCCCTGTGATCTTCACCTTCGACCAGCCGATGGCCTCGGCGCAGATCGCCGTTGCGCCGGCGCTGGCGGGCGAGACGACGGTGGAAGGGGCCGACGTCATCTTCACGCCTACGGAAGCGCCGGCGCCCAACACGCGCTACCGCTTCAGCTTTGTGGAGGCGACGGCGGCCAGCGGCGCAGCCATCTCCGGCGTCATCGAGCTGACTGTAGAGGCAACCGGCCCCCTCGGCGTGTTGAGCACGCAACCTTCGGATGGCGCCGTGGACGTCGATCCCAACACGCCGATCACGGTCATCTTCAGCCGCCCCGTCGTTCCGTTGGTGGGCGTCGAAGAGCAGGCGTCGTTGCCGCAGCCGCTCCGCTTCGAGCCTGCCCTCGAAGGAGCAGGAAGATGGGTCACCACCAGCGTCTATCAGTTTACGCCGGCGGCTCCGCTGGCGGCGGCGACCACCTACCAGGTCACCGTGGCTCCGTTGACCGCCGTGGACGGCGGCGCCATGGACGAGCCATATACTTTCAGCTTCTCCACCGCTGCGCCGATTGTGGTGGAAGCCAGGCCATCCGGCATTCTTGTCCCGCCCGACGCGCAGGTGGTCGTGACCTTCAGCCAGCCGATGGATCGGGCGAGCACGGAAGCTGCGTTCAGGCTCTGGAACGAAGCGTATCCGTCCATCCCCGGAGCTTTCACCTGGAACGACGCCGACACCGTGCTCACCTTTACGCCCGAGAACCCGCTGCCCTTCGGCGACGTTTTCGGCATCGAGGTGGCGGAGACGGCGCTGGCGAAGGCAGGGACGGGTGGTTTACGCGCTCCCTGGAATAGCACATTTACGGTGGTTCCGCTGCCCGCCATCCGCAGCTCCTCCATCCTGCCCGGCGCGCGCGGCGTCAACCCGGAGAGCGAGCTGCGCATCTCTTTCACCGCGCCGGTGAGCGACACGCTGCTCTTCGACGCCATCCGCATCGAAGGGCTGCTCACCACCACGCAGGTGATCAGCTACACCTACACCGACCTCTACGACCTGACCGACGGCTTTGCGCAGCAGGTGGAGGGGTCGCCGCGGGCGGGCTATCACACCCATCTGCTGATCAACTGGTATAAGCAGCCGAACACGACCTACACGGTCACCATCGACAGCCGCGTCGCCGACGCCTACGGCAACACCTTGCCGGAAGACTACGTGTTGAGCTTCACCACCGGCGATTTTTCACCCCTGGTGCAGCTGGAGCTGGATCGCTTCACCCATTACAGCGCGTTCACGACGACGGTCGTCGGCGTGCGCTATCGCAACGTCGAGCGCATCGACGCCCGCCTCTACCGTCTTCCGCTGGAGGGGCTTTTCCAACTGGCGGGCGAAAATCAGTGGATGGTGTGGGACAACTACGTTGTCCCCGACCAGGCGAGGAACCTGATCTGGGAGCGCACCTACACGCCGGAGGGCGGCGACAACGTCATCGCCAGGATGGGCGTCAAGTTGACGGCGTCGCGCGGCGGCGCGGAAGAGCCGCTCCCGCCCGGCGTCTACCTGCTCGAAGTGCGCGACCCGACGGCGCAGACGCAACAGGACGGCGCGCCGACGGTGCAGCGCGGGGTGATCGTCATCAGCAACTACAACCTCACCTTCAAGCGCGGCTTGCAGGGCGACAGCCTGGCCTGGCTCACCGATCTGGCCACCGGACAGCCTGTCGCAGGCGCGGCGGTGACCTTCACGAAGGATGGCCCGCCGCTGGCGCAAGGCGTCACCGACGCCGACGGCCTGGCGATCGCCGACCTCGGCCTGACGCAGGACGATCAATGGAAGCCTTTCTTCGTCTACACGGGCGAGCCGGGTCAGCCTGACTTCGCCGTCGTCTCGTCCGAGTGGGCGGATGGCATCCAGCCCTGGTCGTTCAACCTCGACGTCGGCGGCCTCTCCGAAACGCGGCTGCTGCATGTCTACACCGAACGGCCGATCTATCGGCCCGGACAGACGGTCTACTGGCGCGGCATCTTCCGCGTTCTTGAAAATGACGAATGGCGGTTGCCGCCCGCCGGGCTGGAGGCCATCGTCAATATCAACGATGGGATGGGCAACCTGGTCTCGACCCTGCGCGTCCCTGTGAGCGAAAACGGCACGCTCCACGGCGAGTTCACGCTGGCGCCGGACGCAGTGACCGGCTACTACAGCATCAACGTGATGGCGCCCATCGACACGGAGGCGTATCACACAGCAAGCGCCTACTTCCAGGTTGCGGCCTACCGCAAGCCGGAGTTTCAGATCGCCGTCACGACCGACAAGCCCGAATACATCCAGGGCGAAACGGTTCGCATCACCGTGCAGGCGAACTACTTCAGCGGCGGCCCGCTCGCCAATGCGCCGGTGGAGTGGCGCATCGCAGGCTACAATTATGCCTTCAGCTGGGCGGGCGCCCCTGAAGATCGCTTCTACAGCTTCGAGCCGTTCGACCCCGACCGCCCCGCCTACAATCCGTTCGACTCTTTCCAGGGGCTGGTGCAACAGGGACGCGGCCAGACCGACGCCGATGGAACCTTTGTCATCGAGCTGCCCGCCGACCTCGGCGGCATGCTTTCCAGCCAACGCTGGCACGTAGATGTCACCATCACCAGCCCGACCAACCAGGCCGTCTACGCCACGGCCAGCTTCCCGGTGCACCGCGGCGCGTACTACATCGGCCTCGGCCCGGCGAGCTACGTGGCCGAAGTGGGGCGCCCGACTCCGGTGGACGTCGTGAGCGTGCGCCCGGATGGGACGATGTACGCCGGCGCCGAGCTGGAGGTTGTAGTGTACGAGTACATCTGGAACAGCGTCTATGAGCGGGCGGAGGACGGCAATTTCTACTGGAAAACTTCGGCGGAGCGCACGCCCGTCTACACCACCACCGTCACCACCAACGATCGGGGCGTGACGTCGTTCGAGTTTACGCCGGAAAAGAGCGGCCAATATCAGGCGACCGCCACAGGCGAGGACGCAAACGGCAACGTCATCCGCAGCGCAGTTTTCCTCTATGCTGCGGGTGAAGATTTTGTCGCCTGGCCGCGCCAGAACAACGACCGCCTCGAGTTGGTGGCGGACAAGAAACTTTACGCGCCGGGCGAGACGGCGAAGATTCTGGTCCCCAACCCGTTCAGCGGTTCGGTCAAGGCATTGGTGACGCTCGAGCGCAGCGGCGTGCTGGAGGCGAGCGTTGTAGAATTCACCGGCAGCAGCGAGACAATTGAAGTCCCGATCACCGCTGCACACATTCCCAACGTTTTCGTAGGCGTCGTCATCGTCAAAGGCGTGGACGAAACCAATCCTTTCCCGGCGACGCGCGTCGGCTACGCCAAACTGGCCGTGGACACCGCCGAGAAGGAGCTGCACATCGACGTGCAGGCCTCGTCTGAGGTGGTGCGTCCGGGCGACGTGGTCACCTACACCTTGACCGTGCGAGATAGCGCAGGCAATCCGGTCGCCGGCGCAGAGACGAGCCTGGCGCTGGTGGATAAGGCGGTGCTGGTGTTGGCGGGCGCCTACGGCGCAGAGCAGAAGCTGGTCGACATCTTCTACTATCAGCGGCCGCTCGGCGTCAACACCGGCTCGCTGATCGTCATCAACAAGGATCGCATCAGCCAGCAGCTTGCCGAAGGCGGCAAGGGTGGCGGCGGCGGCGGCGATGGCCTGGGCGTCGATGTGCGCGAAGACCTGGCGGACACCGCCTACTGGCGCGCCGACGCAGTCAGCGACGCAAACGGCGTCATCGAGTTCAGCGTGAAGCTGCCCGACAACCTGACCACCTGGGTGCTGACCGCTAAGGCTGTGACGCCAGACACGCGCGTCGGCGAGGCGATGCACGAGATCGTCGCCACCAAGGCGTTGCAGGTGCGCCCCATCTTGCCGCGCTTCTTCACGGCGGGCGACCGCGCTTTCATCGGCGGCGTCGTTCTCAACGGCGGCAAAGAGACGACGGCGGCGGGCGCCTTCACCTTCGAGGTCAGCGGCGCAACGATCGAGGGGCGAGGAACCCGAAGCGAAGCGTCCTTCGCTGCGCTCGACCCCGGTCAATTTGCCCGCTTTGACTTCCCGGTGACGGTGGACGCCGCAACGACGTCGGTCGTCGTGACCCTCACCGCCGTGGCGGACGCACTGTCCGACGGCCTGCGCATGGAAATCCCGGTCGTGCGCTATCAGACGCCGGAGGTCGTCGGCTCCAGCGGCGTCATCGAAGGCCTCGGCGTGGTGGAGGCCATCCACGCGCCGGCAGGCGCCACCGACGATGGTGAACTGATCGTCACCCTCGATCCGAGCCTGGGCGCCGGACTGCTCGAAGGGCTGCGCTATCTGGAGCACTTCCCCTACGAATGCAACGAGCAGACGGTGAGTCGCTTCCTGCCCAACCTCTTCACGGTGCGCGCATTGCAGGCATTGAACATCCGCGAGCCCGGCCTGGAGCGCAACCTGAGCTATCAAGTCGGCGTCGGCGTGCAGCAGCTCATCGGTCGCCAGAACCTCGACGGCGGATGGGGCTACTGGCCCGGCGAAGAAAGCTCGCCCTTCATCACCGCCTACGTGCTGTGGGGTTTGAACAGCGCCGACGCGCTCGGGTATCCGGTCTCCATCGACAATCGCAACCGGGCCGCCGAGTATCTGCTCAGCCGCTTCATGGCGCCTGCGGACGCAACCAGCCCCTCACAGCTCAACGAAATGGCCTTCATGCACTATGTGTTGGCGGAGATGGGGCGCGGAGACGCCGGACGCATGAGCACGCTCTACGAGGTGCGCGAGCGGCTCTCGATCGACGGCAGGGCCTTCCTGGCGATGGCGATGCATCGCATGGACGCCGACGATAGCCGCGTGCAGACGTTGATGGATGACCTGGCCGGCGCAGTGCAGATCAGCGCTGCGGGCGCCTCGTGGCGCGAGGATGCGATCGACTACATCAACCTTGGCAGCGACGTGCGCTCGACCGCCGTGGCTCTGGCCGCCTTCCTGCGCATCCGCCCGGACGCCGCAGTCCTGCCCAACGTGGTGCGCTGGCTGGTGAGCGCGCGCACCGCCGGCCACTGGGCCACGACGCAGGAGACCGCCTGGAGCATCCTCGCCCTGACCGACTGGTTGGCCCACACCGGCGAGCTGGAGGCGGACTACGCCTGGCGGGCGACGCTCAACGACGTCTCGTTGGGCGAAGGGCGCTTCGACAACGCCAACATCTTGACCTCGGCGACGCTGCGCGCGTCGATCACCGAGCTGCTGCGCGACCAGGCCAACCTCCTGCGCATTACGCGTAACAACGAAAGTGGCCGGCTCTACTACACGACCCATCTGCGCTACAACCTCGATGCGTTGGCTGTGCAGCCGCTCGACCGCGGCCTTTCGGTGGATCGACGATTTAGCCTGAACGGCGAGACCGTGCACAGCGCCGGCGTCGGCGACGTGCTCAGCGTCACGGTCTCGATCGTGGCGCCGACCGACCTCCACCATGTGATGGTGGAGACGCCCATCCCGGCGGGCGTGGAGCCGCTCGATCCCAGCCTGTCGGCCGTCTCGCCGCAGGACATCTACGGCCCTCCGGCGCTGCGTCCGATCCGACCGACGGAGGGAAGCTGGTGGATGTGGACGCCGAGCTTCGTGGACTATCGCGACGACAAGGTGACGCTGTTCGCCACTTACTTGCCCGCCGGCGCCTACGAATACACCTTCCAGGTGCGCGCCTCGCTCCCCGGCGAGTTTCGCGTGCTGCCGGTGCACGGCGAGATGATGTACTTCCCCGAAGTGTGGGGACGGAGTGGAGGGGCAGTGTTCACGGTGAGACGGTGAGAGCCGGAATGAAAGGGGTTGCGCCTGCAGGCGCTTGTTGAACGAAGTCAAGCGCAAGGGCGGCGTCTTCCAGCCGCCCTTGTTTTATTTTGTTATCCAAAGGCGAACCGCTGGGAACGTGCAGCTGGGAGCTGCACCTGGCGTTGTACAGAGGTTCGTTCAGGTCATCGTATTTCTTGGTGTCTTCGCGCCTTTGTGGTGATATTCTGAGCGCTTGGCCGTCAAGCCGGTGGCGCAAGCAACTTTTCAGGAAGCTGAATTGAATTTTACAAGGGATTCCGGCACCCGTAGGCGCAGCTCGCAGCTGCGCTTCCTTGAATTCCCCAAAACCTTGCAGGCCATGGCGAGCGTGCAGCTGTGAGCTGCACCTACGGCGTTCCCTTCTCCCCCTCTCCCAGCATCGGGAGAGGGGGCCAGGGGGTGAGGGCCCACGGCTGAGAGCCGCCCCTACAAGGAAACCGACTGACGCCGCTCTATGCTTCTTGTGCTATAATGTCCACCATGCTGCGTTGTCAACATATTTGCTTGACGACCGACCGGCTGGCCGAGACGCGAGACTTTTATGTGAAAACGCTCGGTCTCGTCGCAGCCACCTACGACGAGGCATCCGGCCTTCTGGCGTTGCTTCTCGCCGATGGGTTCGTCCTTCGCTTTGAAGCCAAGGGACCGGCTGAACCATCAAGCATTCGATTCATAGGACTCGAACTTGATTCCTTTGAAGCGGTCGATCGCCTCTTCGATGCGCTTTCAGGACGCGTTCCAATTGTCCAGGATCTTAGGTCAAGATACACCTCTAGACAGGGGCCTTACGGTTTTATCATTGAGGACCCCAATGGATACCGCCTGAAACTCTTCAAATACGGTCCAAGAGTTCAGCAGTGAATGAAAAAGTCGTCGCAAACGGAAGACGACAACTCGTTGAGCAAGGTTGTCATTCGTCAAGCTCCTTCTTGAAGCGCCCAGAAGCTTATACCACAAAAGCATGTCTCCGACTGGGTGCTAAGACGTTCCGCTTTAGCAAATTTTCTGTCATAATGTCCATAGCTGATTTTGAGGTAGGCCTACGGATTTGATCTGAGTAGATGAACATAAAACGACGCAAACAGTTATTATCAATCTTTTCTTTACGGCTGGTTCATGTCCGCGTGTTGGCATGGCCATTGCTCCTGGCGGCGCTGGTTCTCTTTTTGAACGCTTCTTTGAGTGCGGCGACAGCGGCGCAGGGGGTGGCCGTGGAGTTGGCGCCCCTCTATGGAGTGGGTGGACAGCAGGCTGCGCCGAATCGCTACATCGTTGTCCTGCGCGGGGACCGGGTGCGCACAGCCTCCGCCCTTCGCCAGAAGATGGCCGCGTTGCAAAGTCGTCCGGACGTCGCCGTGCATCGCAGTTACCAACGTACGTTCTGGGGCTTCGCCGCCACGCTCTCTCCTGCTGCGCTCCAACTGCTGCGCAGCGACGGCGACGTCGCCTGGATCGAGCAGGACCAAATCGTGACGATCGCAGGCGAACAAATCAGTCCGCCGTGGGGATTGGATCGCATCGATCAGCGCGCCTTGCCGTTGGACGAACGCTACGTCTACGACGGCGACGGCGCCGGCGTGCATGTCTACATCATCGACACCGGTATTCGCGCTACTCACAGCGAGTTTAGTGGCCGCGTTGGCGCGGGGTTCGATTTCATCGACAACGACGCTGCGCCGGACGACTGCAACGGCCATGGCACGCATGTCGCCGGCATCGTCGGCGGCGCAACCTATGGGGTCGCCAAAGGAGCGACCCTGCACCCCTTGCGCGTGCTGGACTGCAACGGCGTCGGCTACACGTCGGGCGTCATCGCCGCCATCGACTGGGTGACGGCGAACCACATTAAGCCCGCCGTCGCCAACCTCAGCCTGAGCGGCAATTCATCCACGGCGCTGGATCTTGCCGTGCGCACCTCCGTGGCGGCGGGCGTCGTCTATGTGGTGGCGGCCGGCAACTTGGGGATTGACGCCTGCAACGCTTCGCCTGCGCGCGAGGCGACGGCGATCACGGTGGGCGCCACGAACAGCGCCGATCAACGCGCCAGTTTCTCCAACTACGGCGCCTGCCTCGATCTCTTCGCCCCTGGGGTCAACATTCTCTCGGCGTGGCACACTGGCGACAACGCCGAGCAGACGGTCTCCGGCACGTCGATGGCTGCGCCTCACGCGGCGGGCGCAGCGGCGCTCTTTCTGCAAAAGGCGCCCTCCGCCTCCCCGGCCGACGTCGCCGACGCGCTCATTGCTGCGGCCACCGAGGGCGTGGTGAGCAACGCCGGAAGCGGCTCCCCCGATCGTCTACTCTATATGCGATTCGACTTGCCGGCGGCGCCTACGCCGACGCCTGGAGCCACGCCAACGCCTACGTCGACGCCTCTCGCTCCCGCCACGCCGCCGCCCAACGACGACTTCGACCGGCCCACAGAAACGACGCCGCTTCCCTTCAGCCAGGTTCTAAACACGACGTACGCCACCGTGTCGAACGATGATCCGATCCTCTGCACCGGGGCAAGAGGCGAGGCTACGGTTTGGTATCGTTTCGCGCCGCAGGTCAACGGGCTGCTCACGGCGAACACCTTCGGCAGCGACTACGACACGGTGCTGGCGATCTTCACCGGAGAACGCGGCGCGCTCTATCGGCTCGCCTGCAACGACGACGCCGAAAACACGCTGCAGTCAAGTGTGACGCTGGATGTCCATGCTGGAGAAACATATTTTATCGAAGTCGCCGACTACGGGGTCAACATCTCGGCTCATAAGTCGCATGCGCTTCTGCTCAAAACGCAAACTGGGGGCAATCTGCACTTGACGCTCGATTTCACTCCTGCGTCAGAGCCAACTCCTTCGCCTGCTACGGGGGCGGTGCTGGCAATCGCTCCTTCTGCGTTGACGGTGCGCCCTGGCGAACGCTTCACCGTCGAAGTGCAGGTGCGCACGACCCAGCCGGTGGAGGGAGCCGCCGCCTATCTCAACTTCGACCCCACCGTCTTGCAGGTTGCGTCGATAACGCCCGGGGGCGCATTGCCGGAAATCCTCCTCAATGAGGTGGACAATATGCAGGGCCGCGTCAATTTTAGCGCCCGCGCGCTCAACGCGCCCTTCCCTGAACACGACTTCATTGTGGCGACGCTCGCCCTGACGGCGACGACGGATTCACCTGGCTCATTGTTGTCATTTGAAACGACAAGCCCTCGGCAAAGCGATGTCACATTCAGCGGACGCTCGATTCTCAATCGCGCCCTCAACGGCCAGGTTCAGGTGGCGACCTCATCGCTGTACCTGCCGATAGTCGTGCGGTGAGGGAAGGCGCGTTGCGTATTTCGTGTTGCGTGTTACGTGTTGCGTGATTGGGCACGCAGCACGAACACATTTCAAGGATTATAGACCTGAATCCGTCGCTCCGGCACGCGCTGCGCCAGCCGGCCGATGTTGCGGTTCACCTGGGCCAGAATTTCCGCTTTGTCGAGCGTGCGTAGCTTGCGATCCTCCATGACGACTCGTCCGTCGACGATCACGGTGCGCACGTCCGAGGCGCGCACGCTGTAGAGCAAGGCGGCCGCAACGTTGTGCACAGGCTGGTTGTGGGCGCCGCTCAGGTCCAACAGCGCGATGTCGGCCAAAAAGCCCGGGGCCAAACGTCCAAGCTCGCCCGCCATGCCGATCGCCGCAGCGCTGCCAAGGAAGGCGACGTCGAGCGCTGCATGAAGGGGCATCACCTCCGGGTCGTTGGCTGTAAATTTCTGCATGAGCGCCATCAGGCGCAGGCTCTCCCAGATGTCCAGCGTATTGTTGCTGGCCGCGCCGTCGCTGCCCAGCCCGATGGAGACGCCTGCAGCCTGCAACGAGCGAATCGGCGTCAGGCCTGCAGCCAGCTTCAGGTAAGTCTTCGGGCAATGGGCGACGCCGACATGGTCGGCGTAGGCGCGCAACCGTTCGATGTCCTCGGGCAGAATGCCGCAGCCATGGGCGATCAAGGTCGGAACGTCGAGCACGCCGGTCTGCTCCAGCACTTGAATTGGAGTGATTCCTCGTTTGGCCAGGCTGGATTGGGTCTGCGCCATGTCTTCCGCCGCGTGAATGTGGATGCCCACCTTCAGCCGTTTGGCATGAGCGGCCGCTGCGCGTAGAAAGTCGTCGTCGCAGGTGTAGGGCGCATGGGGCGCCATCCACGTGCGGATGCGTCCGCCGGCGCCGCCTTGCCAACGTTCGACAAAAGCGGCCGTGGCGTCTAGCGCTGCATAGCCCTGGCTGGCGAAGACCGCCCACCCCAGCAATGCCCGGCTGCCTGCCTCGCTGACTGCGCGCGCCGCCTCATCCATGAAGAAGTAGTGGTCGGCGACGGTGGTCACGCCCGCTTCGATCATCTCCACCAGCCCTAGCAACATGCCCCAGTAGACGTCCTCGGCGGTCAAGTTGCTCTCCACCGGCCAGATGAATTCATTGAACCAGCGCTGCACCGGCACATCTTCGGCGATGCCGCGGAAGAGCACCATCGGCGTGTGTGCGTGGGTGTTGATCAGTCCCGGAGTCGCCAGCAGTCCATCCGCCGCCACTACGTCATCGGCTTCGTGCTGCTCGATCGGTTGGGTCGGCGAAATGGCGGCGATGCGGTTGCCTCGCACGCGAATATCGTGGTTGCGCAGCACGGCGTAGGCGCCGTCGTCGTTGCGCACAAGGACGTCGCAATTGTGCAAGACGAGCGTGTTCGACATGGATGCACTTTCTCAACCAATTGATGACCGGCGAAAACGAACGCCCCCTTCAGGTTTCCTCAACGGTCAGGCCGGCGAGAGGGCTGCGCCGGCGTTCGCCCAAAGCCAGAAAGCGATCGTAGCGCACGACAATCACCTTGCTCATCTGCCAAAAGGACTCCACCGAGAGGTGTTGACAGCCTTCGTGCAGCCACCAGCCGTCGATGTGAGGATGGACGGCGATCAACGCAGGATCATAGACCGGCACAACCGCCGGGCTAAGGAAAAAGCCCGGGGATTCCGGCGAACGAATTTGCAACAAGTACGCGCCGCGCATGCCGCAGGCGCGCGGCAGTTGATGTGTGCTGCCATCGGTGAGGTCGATCAGCTCGCAATCTTCCACCGGCGTGTCTACGATGGTGGGCCACGTCGGGTCCTCGACCAGTTCGGCGATGACGCGACGCACTGCAATGTCCTGATAGTGGTTCTGTTGCGTCTGCGGTTGAAAATAGTCGTCCTCGTAGACATTTTCACGACGGTCGTCATAGACGTTGCCGCACCAGGTCGTCAGCCACTCCACGATTTCAGGATGATTGCGCAGAAAAATTCGATAGCACTGCTCATATTCAGCGATTGCTTCACCAAAGGAAACGATCCGGCCGCGCACGTAGTGATCGATGCGCCAGCCGTCATCGCCGAAGCGTTCGTCCAGCAGGGCCCGCCACTGCGCCTTGCGCTCGCCTGCGTATCCCGGCGTTCCGATCGGAATCAACACGCCGGCCAGCGTGGCGCGGGCCTCTGGCTCGATGCGCTCCCACCAGGTGGTGTAGTCAAGGTTCATGGTGCTGTCTGTTCCTGAAAGCGCCGGGCTGCAGCGTTGATGCGCGCGCGGCGGCGAATGTTGTAGATGATCAGCGCAGCGATCGTCACCGCAGGCGGAATCATTTCTACGAACTGGGGCGGGATCGCCATCGTGCCCAGCCGCGTGCCCAGCGCGGAGGCGGTTCCAAAGATCAGAGCGGCGATGAGGGCGCCGATCGGATTGCGGTTGCCGAGAAAAATCACCGCCAAGGCGATGAAGCCGCGTCCCGCCGTCATGTTGGCCTGAAAGATGCTCAGGTAGCCCATGCTGAGATAGAGGCCGCCCAGCGCAGCGCAGAAGCCGCTCGCCACCAGCGCCTGATAGCGCACGCGACGGATGTCGATGCCGACAGACTGCGCAGCGTCCGGCATCTCGCCGGTGGCGCGCAGGTGGGCGCCGGCCGGCGTGCGATAGAGGAAGACCCAAATCACGGCCACCAGCGCAAAAGCGAGATAGCTCATGATGTTGTAGCCGGTGCCGTTTTCGCCGTTGAGCAGGGTGCCTAACACCGGAACGTTGTTGACAAAAGGAATCTGCAGCGAAGGCAGCCGCGCACTGGCGAGCGTCGACGTGCTGCCCTTGTCGCCTGTGAACGAGAACATCAGGAACACCGTGGCGCCCGAGGCCAGAATGTTCATCGCCAGGCCCGTGAGAATGATGTCCGTTTTCAGCTCCAGGTGAAAAAAGGCGATCAGCCAGCCCATCGCCATGCCGACGAGCACGCCCGCCAGCGCGCCCAGCCAGGGATAGGACCACGCCGGTGCGCCGGGAAACCACTGAGGAGCGAATCCACTGACGATGACGCCGGTGAAGGCCGCCGCCAGCATGATGCCTTCCAGCGCAATATTGATCACGCCGCCTAGATCAGAGAGCAGGCCGCCCATCGCCGGCAAGATCAGCGGCGTCGCCACGCGAATCACCGTTGCAATGAACGCCGCCGAGAAGATGCTTTGCAGGACGACTTCTAGAGACATTCAGCTTCCCTCAAAAAGACCTCAAAAAGTTGCCACCAGAACCCGTTGCACAAATTTTGCTCGGCGTCACCCGGCTTCGACGACCACTTCTTCCCGACCGCGACGCAGTTGAACCCATTGCTGGACGAAGGGGAAAAGGCGTTCGGCGGTGATCAGCAGGATGATGATGGCCTGGATGATCAACACCACCTCGCGCGTCACATCGGACGAACGCTCCATGATCTGCGCGCCGGTGCGCAAGTAGCCGTAGAAAAGGCCGGCCAGCAACACCCAGCGCGGGTCGTTGCGCGCCAGCAACGCCACGACGATGCCCTCAAAGCCCAGCCCGGGCGAAAGATTGATCGTCAGCCGTTTGAGCAGCCCCATGCTCAGATGGGCGCCGGCCAGCCCCGCCAGGATGCCGCTGACGGCCATGCTCAAGGCAATCACCCGCTTCGTGTTGATGCCGCCGTACTCGGCGAACTTGCGGTTGGCGCCGAGCATCTTCAACTCGAAGCCAAAGGGCGTGCGCGCCATCAAAAACCAGACGACAACCACGGCGATCAGCATGAGGATCGTCATGAAAGAAACGCGCGTGCCGGGAATGAGCAACGGCAACACCGCCGAAGTGGGAAAAGGCGCCGTTCCCACAAAGCCGGCGGCCGGATCGCGCAGCCAGTTGAAAAGCAGCAGATCGAAGAGCTGAAGCGCAATCACGTTGAGCATCAACGTGCTCACGATTTCGTCCACCGAGAGGTAGGCTTTGAGCAGGCCCGGAATCAAGCCCCAGAGAAAACCGATGATCATCGCCGCCGCCAGCGCCAGAAGCATATGGGCGGGAAAAGGCAAAGAAAGTTTCAGTGCAATGACAGCCGTCATCAGCGCGCCGAGCAACATCTGCCCTTCTGCGCCGAGGCTGAACTGGCGCGCCCGAAAGACGATCGAAACCGCCAGCCCGAGCAGAATCAGCGTGGTGCTCTCCTCCAGCCAGTTGCCGAAGCGGTTGATGTTTTTGATCTCAAAGCCGTTCTCAAAGGAGAGCCTCGGCAACGGCCCGGTGAGCAGCGCCGTGTACGCCTGCACCGGCTCTTTGCTGACGAGCGCCGTAATGACAAAACCGATCGCCAGCGCAATCAACACCACGGCGATGATGCGAACGGGTTCAACAAATTTGGCCATCCCCTTCATATTCATGCAGCCTTCGTAACAACTTCCTGGCGGCGAACGCCGAGCATGTAAAGTCCGATTTCCTCTTCCGTCAGCTCCGGGCCGTTGTCCAAGATGGCGACAATCTCGCCTTTGTACATCACGGCGATGCGGTCGGCGAGGCTCATCACCTCCGCCAGGTCGGCGGAGACAAGCAACACCGCCTTGCCCTCGTTGCGTTTGGCCACCAACTGGGTGTGCACAAATTCGGTGGCGCCGATGTCCACCCCGCGCGTCGGCTGCGCAGCGATCAGCAACACGGGTTCGGCGGAAAATTCGCGAGCGACGATCACCTTCTGCATGTTGCCGCCGGAGAGCGAGCGCATCAGGGCGTCGGGGCCGGCGGCGCGGATGTCGAACTGTTGCATTAACGTCTCGGCGTGTTTCCGGATCACCTGAGGGGAAAGCACCCCGCGCCGGGTGAAGGGAGGCCGGTTGTAGCGATCCACCACCAAATTTTCGGCGATGGTGGCGTCGAGCGCCACGCCGTTGGTCAGGCGATCTTCGGGGATGTGGGCGACGCCGCTTAGGCGGATGCGCCGCGGGCTTTGTCGTTGCACCGGCTTGCCGTCGACAAGAATTTCGCCGGTCGTCGCCGGGCGCAGGCCGGTCATCACCTCAACCAGCTCGGTCTGGCCGTTGCCCTCGACGCCGGCCACGCCTAGAATTTCGCCTGCATGCACGCTGAAATTGACGTTGCGCAGCACAGGTCGACCGGTCTCGGCCACATAGCCCAGGTTGCGCACCTCGGCGACGACGCGTCCTCGCTGCACCGGCGGCTTGTCGATCTGCAAAAAGACGGCGCGGCCCACCATCATGCGCGCGATGTCGGCTTCCGTCACATCGCGCGTGGCGACGCGCCCGGTCACTTCGCCGTGCCGCATGACGGTGACGCGATCGGAAATCTCTTTCACTTCGACCAGTTTATGCGTGATAAAGATCACCGTCTTGCCCTGGTTCACCAGCGTCCGGATGGCCATGAACAGCTCATCGGTCTCCTGCGGTGTGAGTACGGCGGTCGGCTCGTCCAAAATCAACAGATCGGCGCCGCGATAGAGCGTTTTAAGGATTTCGACGCGCTGGCGCATGCCCACCGGCGTCGCCTCGATGCGCGCGGTCGGATCCACCTGCAGGCCGTAGGTCTTGCTCAATTCTTCGGTGACGGCGATCGCCTGTGCGCGATCGATGAAGCGGCCCTTGCGCGGCTCGCTGCCGAGCACGATGTTTTCTGCGATCGTAAAGGATGGCACCAACATGAAGTTCTGATGCACCATGCCGATGCCCAGCTCGATGGCGCGGTGCGGATTCGGGATCTCCACGCGGCGCCCCCGCAGCCAAATCTCTCCGTGCGTCGGCGCTTCGAGTCCGTAAAGAATTTTCATCAGGGTGCTCTTGCCCGCGCCGTTTTCGCCCACCAGGGCGTGAATCTCCCCTTGCTCCACCGAAAAGTCCACCCCTTTGTTGGCGACGACGCCATTGGGGTAGACCTTGGTGATCTGCTTCATTTCAACAAGTGCGGCCATGAATCGGTCGAGTCCTGAAAGGCTGGCTGAGTTGTGTTGTAGAGAATTCGTGTGTTGGGGGATGGGGGAGATGGGGTTTCAGGGCGGTGGGATGTGAGGATGGTGCAATTCCATGCGCAGTCTCTCTCAATCTCCAAGACCCTGTTGATTTCCAGGTGAAGCCGTCATCCACCGGGAAGCTTCAAGCTCCCTGGTGGATGAACGACAACGCTCCGCATAGACCTGAAAATCAGGAAAACCCCGTAGCCCCCGACAGACATTACCGGAACGCCGTGTCCACAACGATCTCGCCGTTGAGGATTTTCCGTTCCGCCTCGTCGACCAGCGCCTTCACCTCGTCCGGCGTGATCGCCTCGTAGTACTTGTTGCGCGCCAGACCGACGCCGCCTTCGGCGATGCCGAGCGCTTCCGCAGTTCCGTAGGGCAGCGTTCCTTCCAGATGCAGCTTGACCCCACGGTAGATCGAGTTGTCGACGTTCTTCATCATGGAGGTGAGAATGCGCGCCGCCTGCTCCGGGTTGGCGCTCTCGATGATCAACGCCTGGTCCGAGTCGACGCCGATGGCGTAGCGCCCATCCTCCGCCGCGGCCTCGAAGACGCCCTGACCGGTGCCGCCCGCAATCTGGAAGACGATGTCGGCGCCCTGGCTGTATTGCGCCTTGGCCAGCTCTTTGCCCTTGGCCGGGTCGTTCCAGCCGCCTGCGAACTGGCGAATCACCTGGATATCCGGATTGGTGTCGCGGGCGCCCTGCTCATAGCCGACCATGAAGTCGAGAATCACGGGGATCTCCTGGCCGCCGACCGAGCCGATGATGGCTTCGGGATTCATGCCTTCGATGTCTTGCGTGGTCATCGCCGCAGCGTACACGCCGGCCAGATACGAGCCTTCATTCTGCTTGTAGAGAATGGAATAGACGTTGGCGCACTTGTTGGGGGCGCACGCTTCGCCCTCATAGTTCACGGGTGCATCATACAAGAAGAACTTTTTGTCCGGGTACTGCGGCGCCAGCCTTTCCAGATACTCCACCATCTGGAACGTGCCGACGATCATGATGTCGAACTCTTCATTGGCGGCGGCGTCGATCAATGCGGCCTCCCAGCCCGTGGGGTCGATGCCCGCTTCGATCGTCTTGGTCTGTGCGCCGAACTCGTCAGCCACGCGTTGGACGCCGCGCTGCGCCGAATCGAAGAAAGATTTATCGCCCAGCACACCGTTGACGAAATGAACTATGCGCAGGGGTTGCTCGCCCGCCGCCGCACCTTCGCCGGCCGCCGGAGCGGGCGCCGCAGGCGCCGGCGCAGTCGGCGCAGCGCACGCCGCCGCGATCAGCGCAATGACCATCATCAAAGTAAATCCAATTGTCCAATGACGGCGCATGGTTGCCTCCTCCTATCCGTCTGATTCCAATCCGTCTGATTCAAAGATGACTGTCTGAAAAATACAGCACCGTTTGCAGGTGGGGGGAACCTGGAAAGTGAATACTAACGGGTTCCCGCCCCTTCGTCAAACTCCAGAAAGGCGCTCTCCTCATGAAGCCTGAACGATCGGAAGCGTGGGCGCCCACTTCTGAACGCTCTACCAGCGCAAAAGCCCGGCGATCCCTTTCATCTTGTTGATCAGTTTCTCCGCTGCAGGGCCGGATACGAATTCCAACCGCGTGGCGTAGGCGGCGCATGCCTCCACGATGACGTCTCGCAGCGCAATCGGCTGCGGCTCTTCTCCGTCGCAAAAGAGGCTGGCCGCCTGCTTTGTTCCGGCCATCAAACCGTTCGAACAGATCCAGACCTGCTCATCGAGCTGCCACGGCGCCGCCAGCACGCTCAGTCGTCCTGCCTGCAGCGCATCGAGCGTCGGATCGATCCCCCAGACGCCGGGCTGCTCTTGAATTTGTTGAAGCAACGCCATCTCCTGCTCTCGCTCCACCTGCATCAACACAGGCAGCACTTTTTCCAACACCGCCGCCGGCGAAGCTTGCGGAACCGGCAGGTCGGAAATCTGCGCAACGATGCTCTCGCGCATGCTGCGCGAAAGCATCTGAACAAAGGTCTTCGTCGACTCTTCACGGCCGAGCAGGACGAGGCGATGAATCTCCATGGCGGCGACCCCGCGCTCCGTCAAGTCGGCCAACCGCTTCAGGTAGCGATAGGCGACCGTTTCCATGCGTTGGGAAAACCGATCGCGGCTGCCGGACGTGCGCGCCTGCGCCAGACTGCGCACCCGACCGGGATCGAACTCCTGAAGCTCTTTCCACACTTCTGGCTCAATTTCGCGGAAGACCTCCGTGTGTTCTTCGATCTCGCCTAAAAACACCTCGAAGAATCTCCAACCTTCGCCGCGCAGCCAGATGACGCCGACTCGCTCGTACTCATCCAACGCATAGAGCAGCGGTGCAAAGTATGGCTCACCCCAGCGCGCCTCCACCCTACCATGGGCGAGGTCGACGATGGGCAGATCGATGTGGAGGGGGATGCGAACGACATCCATCTCGACGCGTTTGCTGCGAGTCTCCACTGCAGCGAAGATGGCCAGCGTACGCGCCTCCGGCGCCAGCTCTTGCTCGATGGCGGAGAAGACCACCGCTTCGAGCGTTTGGGGCAATCCCAGCTCTTTGACGCTGTTTTTGGCGCGGATGGCCCAGGCGCGACGCGCGTTGTACGTTTGGGCCGGGTTCACCTCCACATAGAGTGACAGCACCGGCGGCTGCAAGTCTGCCAGATGATTGCGAATCTCAAGCACATCATTCTTGTCAATCATATCGAACGCACCTTAATCTTTCTTAGAAAAATGAACAAACCGATTCTTTCCCCAGGAGCTACGCCATCTGGACGATAGAAAGTCGACGGAAGGCGTCGGAGCTGCTCAGCCGTTTGCGGGACGCCATGCAAGCCGTTCGTTTTTCTTCAGCGCCGACTGCACCATCATCAGCTCGCCTACGTTCTCTGGGGTGATCAGACCCACCAGACGTCCATAGTCGTCGACCACAGGCAGCGCCGGGCAGCCGCACGCCTGCATCTCTTGAAACGCTTCATCGAAGGGCGCCCGCCAGGAGACCAGCGGAAGTTCCCCCTGGCCTTGCAGCGCCTCGCGCACCGGCGTATCCAGGCCATTCTGGCGCAGCGCCGCCAGCAAGGCGTCGCGGGTCAGGATGCCGTGCACTCTTCCCGTGGCGTCGACCACCGGAAACTCATGCTGAGAGGTGCGCAACAGCAGGTCGATGGCGTCGTTGAGCGTGGCGCTCGGCGGCAGCGCCTTGAACTCGGTCACCATCGCCGCCGAGACCGGAAGCCCGCGTGCGACGTCGCGCATCTGCGCCAGTGCAGCTTCCTGCGAGGCGCCCAGGTAGATAAAGAGGGCGATGAAGATGAGCAGGGGATTGAAGAAGAGGCCCAAAAAACCGAACAAGAAGGCGATTCCCTGGCCGATGCTGGCTGCGATCTGCGTCGCCTGTGCATAATTCATGCGCATTGCCAGCAACGCACGCAGCACGCGACCGCCGTCCATCGGAAAGGCCGGAATCAGGTTGAAGAGCACCAGCCAGACGTTGACGGCCATCAGCTTGGCCGCCATGTTGAGCTGGGGGCTTTCGAGGCGGGTCAGCTCCTCGAGGCTGGCCGCACGGCCAAGCCAAAGAAAGAGAAGGAATGCAATGACGACATTGACCGCCGGCCCGGCCAGCGCCACGACCAGCTCCTGACGTGGCTTGTCCGGAATGCGCTGGAGACGCGCCACGCCGCCGATGGGCAGCAGCGTGATGTCTGGCGTCGGAATGCCGTATCGCTTCGCCGCCAGCGCATGGCCAAACTCATGCAACAACACGCAGCCGAAGAGCAAGATAATGAAAATGACCCCCTCGACGGCTGCGCCTGGCCCTCCCTGGAGATAATAGACCAGCCCGATCCAGGCGAGCAACAGGAAAAACGTCAGATGGATCTTGACCTCGGTGCCTGCGATGCGCGCAATCCTGATTGACCAGCCCATACTGTATGACAGCTCCTTTCCAAGTCGATTTTTATGGCTGCGACTCCTGTCGCGTATAGCGCAGATTGAGCTCTTTAGCCATAGACCAGAGATCAGACTTCGCCCCGGTGTTAGCCTTCTTTCGCTTCATGACGCACAACGCTGGTCGGGAAACGCAACGTATTCAACACCGGACAGGTCTCCTCCACCGCCTGATGCATGCGCGCGATGGTTTCGGGCGGCGCAGAGGAGCGCACGTGCGCCGTGTACACGATCGCTTCGATCTGCGGCGGTCTTTCATACGGCAGACCCACGACGCCTTCCATCGGCACGGCGCCCTGCACCTCCACCTCCACGCCGTCGAGTGGAACGTTCAGCAGCGCCGCCTGGATCAGATAAGTGTGCACCAGACAGCTCGCCAGCGCGCCGAGCAGCATCTCCGGCGCCGTCGGCCCCAGGCCATGTCCGGCCAGCGCAGGCGCAGAATCGGTGATAAAAAGCGTCTCGCCCATTTTAACCGGACGAGCGCCTGCCTCACCCGCCACCCACGAGCGGGCTTGAATGCGCACCGTGGCTTTTTCCGGTGAGGCGGTGAAGTCGGCCCGACGTTGCGCCAGCACAGCAGATTTGCGTTGCAGGTAATTGTCCAGCGCGCTCATATAGACTCCGTCCTGACTTGCGTTGACGCGCCTACGCGACAGGCCATACGGCAGGGTTCACGATGTCCGCCGGTTTTTCGCCCCGGAAGAAGGCCAGCAGACGATCCATGGCCATCTGCTCCATGCGCAGACGCCCTTCTTTGGTGACCGAAGCAAAATGCGGCGTGGCGACGACCGCAGGATGATTGCGCAACGGGTGGTCAGGCGGCGGCGGCTCGACGGCGAAAACGTCGACGCCGGCGCCGGCGAGATGCCCGCGGTCCAGCGCATCGAGCAGCGCCGCCTCATCGACGAGGGCGCCGCGCGCCAGGTTGAGGAGATAACTGCCCGGCTTCATCCGCGCAATGCGCTCGGCGTTCATCAGCCCGACCGTCTCGGGGGTCGCCGGCGCGTGCAAAGAAAGAAAATCGGCCTGACGGATCACCTCATCGAGCGGCGCCAGCGTCACGCCGAGCGCTGCAGCACTCTCGGGGGGCAAGTAAGGATCGTAGGCGAGCACGCGCATCTGAAAGGCGAGCCGGCAGATTTCGGCGACGCGGCGGCCGATGCGCCCAAGCCCAACCAGCCCCAGGGTCTTGCCCTGCACCTCGTCGCCGAGCAAAACGCCGGTGCGCGGCCCCCATTTGCCGGCGGCCAGATTCTCGTTGCCCTGTTTGAGCCGTTTGGCCAACGCCAGCAACATGGCGACCGTGTGCTCCGCCGTCGATTCGGTGGGGCCGTCCGGCGTGTTGGTGACGACGATGCCACGCGCCGTGGCCGCATCCAGGTCGATGTTGTCCACCCCGATGCCGGTGCGGGCGATCAGACGCAGATTGGGGCAGGCATCCATCACCGTAGCATCGTAGCGCAGCTGAGACGAAGCGATGATCGCCTGTGCGGGCGCTGCGTTGCGATAGATCGGGGGCGAGTCTTCGGCGTAGAGCACCTGCACCCCGGCGGGCAACCGCGCCAGCGCCTCGTCAGAGATCGGCGCTTCTAACCACAGGTGGGTGAGCGGCGGAACAGACACAGACGTCCATCCTTTCTATCAAATTGCGGTGATCGGTTGGTCGAAGTTTTTGCTTGATAGTTTTTGCTTGATAGTTTTTGCTTGATAGTTTTTGCTTGATAAAGGTCGAGTTTGACGGTTGAAAGGTTGGTTTCATCCTTCTATATTGCATAGCGTACCACAAACACGGCGAATTTTGCCACAAGTTGACAGTCTGTCCCTGTTGATTGTAGACTCTGTTCAAATTCCGGCGACAGCGCAAGCATTTCTTCCATATGTAGTTCTCTATGAAGTGCAATCTTCATATGCAATCTTCATAGTTTTTCTCTTGTATTTCTCAACTTGGTTTTCCGATCGTTTGAGCCACCACACACCAGAAGGAGGATTCCAGATGACGGCAGAAACGAGAGGCGGGCGTGAGGATGGGCGCAAACTCTCGCGCCGTGATTTTCTGCGCTACACTGCAGTGGGAGGATCGGCGGCCCTTTTCCTGGCGGCGTGCGCTCCTGCGGCGGCGCCGACGGGAGGCGCTCCTGCCGCCGCGCCCGCTGCAGGCGAAGCGCCGGCCGCCGAGGCCCCAAGACGGGGCGGCGTCATGGTCTGGTTAGGACATCAGGAAGTCGCCGGCCTCAGTCCGGACGACGCCGGCCCCGATGTGCAGGCGGTGTTGATCAACAACATTCACAATCCTCTGCTTTATTACAACGAATATAACGAGCTGGAGCTTGTGCTGGCCGAATCCTACGAAGTCGCCGAGGATGGCCTGACCTACACCTTCAAACTGAAACAGGGCGTCAAGTTCCACGACGGCAGCGACTTCACCGCCAAAGACGTGAAGTACACGTGGGATTACTACCGCAATCCAGACCATGGCGCCGTGCGGGCCGGCCTTTTCACCGGCGTGGGCGAGATCGAGACGCCTGACGACTACACAGTGGTTGTCAAGATGGACAGCGTCAATGCGGCGTCGCTGGTGAACTGGGCTTCTTTCCCGATCGTTCAGTCCACCTACCACGCCGAAGTTGGCGAAAGCGTTTATCGCACGGCGCCGATCGGCACAGGCGCCTATAAGCTCAAGGAGTGGCGCGCTGCGGAATACACGGAGCTGGAAGCTTTCGACGATCACTTCCGCGGCCGTCCTTACATCGATGTCATTCGGCTGGAGGTTGTGCCCGAGCCCTCGGTGCGCACGATTGCTCTGCAGACCGGCGACGCCCACTCTTCGGTCTGGCCCTTGCTGGTCGAAGATAGCCTGAGCTTCGCCGACGACCCGAATTACACCTTGTTGCGCACGCTGGGCAACTCAATCAAGCATTTCCCGTTGAACAACTCCGTTCCGCAGCTCTCGGACAAACGCGTGCGCCAGGCCATGATGCATGCGCTGGATCGCGAGAAGATCATCGCCGATCTCTGGCAGGGAGCCGCCACCGTAGCGCATTCGAACATCCCGCCGACGAGCTTTTACTATGACCCGACGGTCAAGAAGTACCCTTACGATGTAGAGAAAGCCAGAGCATTGCTTGACGAGGCAGGCTGGACTCCCGGCGCTGACGGGGTGCGCGTGAAGGACGGCGTCCGTCTTTCCTTCACCATGACCACGATCACGGGCGATCAGGCGCGGCGCCCGATCGCTGAGTTTGCGCAGCAGGTCTTCAAAGAGATCGGCGTCGAAGTGCAGCTCGCCGAGGCGCCTGTTGCTTCCATCCTGGAAGGGTTGCGCGCCGGCACGTTGGAAAGCTCCATCTTCAACTGGACGTACAATAGCGGCGCGTTGGAGCCGGATCCTTTTGCGACGTTGCATTCCAAGGGCGGCAACAATTTCAACCAGTTCAAGAACGAGGAGATGGATCGGTTGATCGAAGCAGGGCTGCAGATCGTCGATCCCAACGAACGCAAAAAGATCTACGATCAGATTCAGGCGATCTTCGTCGAGGAAGTGCCCTGTCTCTATCTTCAGTACGACGAATGGATCAATGTTTTCAGCAATCGCGTCAAGGGCCTGCCGCAGAATCCAAAGTCCTCCACGGTCTTCTACTACCGCGCCCACGAATGGTGGCTGGAGGAATAAGTTCTGAAGAGGGTCGTTCTTCCAGGATGCGAACCATCGATGATAGAATGGCGGCGTTTGCACCTGGCGAGAAGCTCGAACAGGGTTTGCGTTGCGATTCACAGAAGTCTCTACGCTCGTCTTCCGGGAAGCTCTGAAGCTTCCTGGAAGATGACATGAAACGCTCTCTCGGTTTTAAGGCGTCCTTGCTTTAGAGTTCCCCGCCAGGCAATGGGATTTTCACGGACGTCATTTTTTGTCATTTTCGACGTGCACAAGCCTGTTTCCTGGAAGCAGACGACTGCAAAATTCTGCATGTTCTATGGGATGAACGATGGGACGTTACGTCGCCGTCCGTCTTTTTCATGGCGTCATTGTCATCTTTCTCATTAGCCTGCTCACCTTTGTCGTGATGCGCATGATGCCGGGCGACCCGGTCTATCTGCTCCTTGGCGAGGGGCAGGTGCGCATCTCAGAGGATCAAATTCAAGCGATCCGCGCCCGCTGGGGGCTTGACCGATCCTATCCCGAACAATATCTGATCTGGATGGGCAACCTGCTTACGGGCAACTTTGGAGAGTCGATCATCCGCACAGGCGTGCCGGTGCGAGATATGATTTTCGAGGCGATCCCCGTCACCGCTCAGCTGAATCTCTATTCGATGGCGCTGGCGCTGCTTTTTTCGGTGCCGATGGGGATTTGGGCGGCGGTCAAGCGCAATTCGATCGTGGATTATAGCTCCTCGGTGATTTCGGTGGTCGGCGTGGCGACGCCCAATTTCTGGCTTTCGTTGATGCTGATCATTGTCTTTTCGCTGATGTTGCGCTGGCTGCCACCCTTCGGCCTCAAGTCCTGGCAGGGGTTTATCTTGCCGGTTATCGTGCTGGCGGTCGAGCAGATGGCGGTGTTTACGCGCGTCATGCGCAGTTCGACCATCGAGGCGCTCAAACAGGACTATGTGCGCACAGCCACAGCCAAGGGGCTGTCGCGACGGGCGGTGATCCTCAACCATGCCGTGCGCAACGCTTTGCTGCCGCTGGTGACGGTCATCGGTTTCAATATCGCCTTCCTGTTGAGCGGCACCATTGTCGTCGAAACGATCTTTGCCTTGCCCGGCGTCGGGCGCCTCTTCACCGACTCGGTCTTTCGTCTCGACTATCAGGTGGTGCAGTCGCTCGTCGTCATCCTGGCCGTGCTGGTCGTCGTCGCCAACTTGCTCACCGATCTGGTCTACGCCTTCATCGATCCTCGCATTCGTCTGAGCCGTTAGAGATCGAACATGGCCGTCACTTCTTCGCGAACCCGGTTGTCTGCAGCTGCGATGGAATCCAGGCATCGCTCCGAACTGGAGAACGCCTGGCGGCGCTTCGCCGCCAATCGCGTGGCGCTGGTCGGGTTAGGCCTTTTGACTTTCATTACGCTCATCGCCCTCTTTGCGCCGTTTGTGGCGCCCTATGACCCGATCAACGATATGGACACCAGCCTGCGCGGCTGCCCTCCTTCAAGGGAGCACCCCTTTGGCTGCGACCATTTGGGCCGCGATTTACTGAGCCGCGTCATTTTCGGCGCGCGCATCGCGCTGATCGCCGGCGTCGGCGCCACGATCATCTCTGTGGTGATCGGTGTGGTCGTCGGCGCGCTGGCGGGTTTTTTCGGCGGCTGGGTCGACACGGTGCTCTCGCGCATCATCGACACGCTGATGTCCTTCCCCATCATTGCGCTCTTGATCGTTCTCGCCGCCGTCCTGGGTCCGAGCCTTCTGACGACGGTGATCGTGATCGGCGTGACCGTCTGGTCTCGCTATGCGCGCGTCGTGCGCGCCGAAGTGCTGAGCCTGCGCGAACGCGACTTCATCATCGCGGCCTACGCCTCCGGCGTGCGCAACTGGCGCATTATCTGGCGTCATCTCATCCCCAACGTCATGGGGCCGGTGATCGTGCTGGCGTCGCTCGGCGTCGGAGGCATCATCATTCTGGAGGCGGCCCTTTCCTTCCTGGGCCTTGGCGTGCGACCGCCGACGCCTTCCTGGGGCGCCATCCTCGCCGATGGCCGCGCCTATATCCTGCGCTATCCTCACATCGCTTTTTTCCCAGGCCTGATGATTGTTATCACTGTGCTCGCCTTCAACTTTGTAGGCGATGGCCTACGCGATGCACTCGATCCGAAGGAGTAATCTCATGGTTGACAGTCGCAATCTTTGGCTTTTCTTCGCCTTTTTATCCGCCCTGTTCGCCGCCCTGACCACGATCCTGGCGAAGTTGGGCGTCCAGGGCGTCAGCTCCAACCTGGCGACCGCCGTGCGCACCATCGTGATTCTGCTGATTGCGTGGGGATGGGTCGCAGCTACAGGTGAAATTCATCAGCTCGGCGAGGTGAACCGCGTCACCTTGCTGTTTTTGGTTTTATCGGGAGTCGCCACCGGCCTGTCCTGGCTGTTTTATTTCCGCGCCCTGCAGAGCGGTCCGACAGCCATCGTGGCAGCCATCGACAAGTCAAGCCTGGCGTTGGTCTTGATCCTCTCCGCCCTGGTCTTGCATGAGGCGATGACCTGGAAAACGGTGCTCGGCATCTTGTGCGTCGTCGCCGGGATTCTGATCGCCACCTTATGAGCTAGGGGATTCTCCGTCGTCTTTCGAGAGTTCCGGGCTTTCTAGAAAAAACAGCGCGCAAGCCGGGATAGTGCAGCCTTCAGAGCTTCTGCAATCGATCCAACACGGCTTGAAGATCGGGCGGCAGCGGCGACGTGAATTCATGCACTTCGCCGTCTCTGGGGAGGCGCAAGCGCAACTTGTGCGCATGTAAGAAGTGGCGGTTCAAAACCAACCGCTGCCGTTTGAATCCGTAGAGGACGTCCCCCACGACCGGATGCTGGAGCCAGGCGAAGTGGACGCGGATCTGATGCGTGCGGCCGGTGTGGGGCTCGGCGCGCACCAGTGAGAAGGTGGCGAGTGCGTTGCCGGCGCCCTGCAGCGGCGCAGCGTAGACGGCGAGCACTTCATAGTCGGTGACCGCCTCGCGTCCGGACGAAACGCCGGAGAGGGCGTCGGGCGGCAGGACGACCTGGCGAGTGTGATGGGTGGGATGGCGCCCGATGGGCGCGTCGATGCGGCCACGCGCAGGCGTCAGGCGGCCTTCGACCAGCGCCAGGTATTGCTTATAGACGGTGCGATCCTTGAATTGCGCCTGCAAATAGCGATGCGCATAGTCGTGCTTGGCGACGACGATCAGGCCGGAGGTGTCCTTGTCGAGCCGATGGACGATGCCCGGCCGCTGTTCCCCGCCGACCCCTTCGATCTGCGGACAATGATGAAGCACGGCGTGCACGAGGGTGCCGCTGCCATGCCCCGGCGAAGGGTGGACCACCATGCCCGCCGGTTTGTCGATGACGAGGAGGTCGTCGTCCTCGTAGACGATGGCGAGCGAGATGGCTTCAGGCTCCAGCGCACTTTCCGCCGGAGGGGGCGGCGCCTCGACGACGATCTGCTGCCCCGGCTCGACGCGTTGGCCTGCTTTCACCGTTTGACCGTCGACGCGCACAAGCCCCTGGCGAATCCAGCGCTGAATTTCGCTGCGGCTGCGCTCAGGCAAGCGGTCGGCCAGCCAGCGGTCGAGACGCTGACCTGCATCGCTCTCAACTTGAAATATCCAGGGCGCTACGCTCTCTGCAGCGGGCATGGTCGGAGAAAAGCGAGGGCTGTGCACTACCCGCGTTCGATCGCTTCCTCGATGCTTTCCTGCGCCTTCTGTCGGCGATGTTTGCGCACGTCGTCAATGACGACGTAGAGGCCCAGCCCGATCACGCCGATGACGATGGCGCTGTCGGCGATGTTGTAGTTGGGCCAGTAGTAGACGCCGGGGATGCCCATCTTGATAAAGTCGGTGACGTAGCCTTGCGTAATGCGGTCGATGACGTTGCCGACCGCGCCGCCCAACATCAATCCCAAGAGTAGACGCACCGGCCAGTCCTCGGTCGGCAAATAGCGCACGTAGGCGAGGATGCCGACCACGACGACGATGGCGACGATGATGAACAGATTGCCCATGTTCTGCAGAATGCCGAAGGCCGCGCCGTAGTTGTGGACGTGCTCGAAGATGAAATATTCTCCCAGCGCCGGGATTGGAATCACCGACGTGTAATCCGGGATAGAGCGGCGCACCAGCTCTTTCGTCCACTGATCGAGTGCAATCACGATCCCTGCCACCAACAGCACCAGCCAGGCTCTGCTCATCCAGTGTCTCAATCTGTTCTGCATGGTCTCTTCACTTTTCCCTGAAATCTTTCACAGGCTTGCCGGCCCCCGGCGATCCATCGCAAGCATTGTACCGCAGATGCGCCAAAGTGGTGAATTTTTCATCTTGTGCTATGATCGTGAAATTATTGCATCGCTTCCGTAGGATTGTTTCCGCAAGCGGGGCGAGAGCAACATTTCTCAACACCACCAGGCCGTCAGGAGTGATTTGTATGCCGCGTGAAGTGACCGTCGCTCTGGTGCAGATGGCGCCGGAGCTCGCCAACCCAGAGGCGAACCTGCGCAAGATGGGCGACTTTATCGAAAAAATCTGCACCGAACAGCGCACAGATTTGATCGTTTTTCCGGAACTGAGCTACACAGGCGCGGAGCTGGGGCTGCGCGCCACCGACCTGGCCGAACGCGTGCCCGGCCACGCCACCAACTATCTAGCCAAGCGCGCCAACGATTTCAACGTCTATGTCGTCTTCGGCATGGTGATCAAGGAGAAGGTGGAGAGCATCCTCTACAATGGCGTCGTCTGTCTGGGGCCGGAGGGCGACGTTGTGGCGGATTACCGCAAAGTCCATCTGTTGGGTGAAGAGCGCCAAGTCTATCGCAACGGCTTCCGCTTCCAGATCGTTGACGCCGAATGGGGGCGCTTCGGGTTGATGATCGGGACGGACCTGGCTTTTCCGGAGGCGGCCCGCTGCATGACCCTCGATGGCGCCGAGTTGGTGACGCTGAGCGCCAACTGGGAGGAGCAGTACGCAGACTCATGGCGGGCGCATCTGATCAGCCGCGCCTGCGAAAACTCCATCTTTGTCGCCGCCGCCAATCGGGTTGGCGAAGAGCCAACCATGCGTTTTATGGGGGATAGCCTGCTGGTCGGCCCCTCGGCGGAGATTTACACGGTGCTCGACCAGCCGATCGAAGGCTACGCCGTCGCCACCATCGACCTGGATCAGGTGCGGGTCGTGCGCGAGGAGCGACAGCTCATTCAATATCGCGAGCCGCTCGCCTACCGCGCCATTGTGCGCAAATATTAGACGACGGAGGGCGGCTGACGACAGGGTCATCGACATCATGGGTCAATCGTTAACAATGATCGCCAGCGGCGAATGGAATCGCCATCCCGGGCTGATCGACTACCGCGCCGAGTGGTTGAGCGATCTCCTGGTCGAACGCGCCACCTGCGCCCCCGACGCCGCCGTTCAACGCATCAATCACCACGTCGTCGCCGCACCCGGCTATATCTGGTTTCGCTTCTGGTTGGCGAACGGGCAGCACGTCATCGAGAAATACTTCGACAATCTCGGACGGGCGATCGGCATGTACGCGCGCATCGGCATGGCGCTGCCGCACCGAGGTCGCGGCTTCACGATGTTGAACCTCTTGTTGGGGCTGTGGATCACCGAGGACGCGCGCGTCACCGTCCTGCATGAAGAAGAGTTCGACGAAGCGGTGAAGTCCGGCCTCATTTCGCCGGTGGAGGCGGAGCACGCGGAACAGCAGATCCGCGAGCTGACCATGGCGATCGCCAACAGGCGCTTCCCGCCGCCGATCGTGCGCAATCTGGCGCTCATGACGCCGGACCACGATGCTGCATAGCTTGGAGGGATTCAATCATGATTGCCATCATCGATTACGGCGTAGGCAACCTGCGCAGCGTGTACAAAGCGTTCGAGACGGTCGCCGCCCCGCTTGGCATTGCAGTGGACATCGTCGAGCGGCCGGCCGATTTCACCCGCTGGCGGGCCATCGTTCTGCCGGGCCAGGGGGCCTTCGGCGACAGCGTCAACAACTTGCGTCGCCAAGGCTTTGAACGGCCGCTGCTCGACGCCGTGCACAGCGGCGTGCCTCTGCTTGGCATCTGCGTGGGAATGCAGCTCCTCTTTGACTCAAGCGAGGAGATGGGCCAGCATGAAGGATTGCATCTGATCCCCGGCGCAGTGCGACGTTTTCCAGACGATATGCCCGATCCCATCCATCCAGGACGCAGCCTGCGCGTGCCCCAGATCGGCTGGAATCAACTCCATCTTCGCCAGCGCGACCCGCTGCTCGACCACGTGCCGGACGGCGCCTACGCCTATTTTGCGCACAGCTACTACTGCGACGCCGCCGATCCGAAGGCTGTATTGGCGACGACCGACTACGGCATCGACTACCCGAGCATCGTGCGCTATCGCAACGCCTGGGGCGTGCAGCCTCACCCGGAGAAGAGCCACACCGTCGGCCTGCGCATCCTGCGCAACTTCATCGCCATGGTGGCGGAGCAGACGGCGCTCCTGTCACCTGAGAGCTCTGCCACCTGAAAGATTGCGTTAGGGAGAAACATACTATGATCCGAGATTTCGTTTTTTTGCCGAATCCGCGGCGTCTCGAATTTTTGGGCGAGGCGTTTCCACTCAAAGCAAACGCTTTGATCTGCGTCCAGGCCCCGGCGGTTCATGAAAATTGGTTGGCGGCGCGGCAGCTGCAGCAGGCGCTCCACGCCATTCCTGGAGTGGATTGGGAGATCGTCGGCGGAGCGACCGCGCCGGCGGAGCAGATCGGCGCCGTGCTCACCGTCACGCCTTCCGCAACCGTTCACCCACAGGGCTATCAACTCACCGTCGCCCAAGAGGCGATACACCTGGTCGCGTCCACGCCCGCCGGCCTTTTCTACGGCGTGCAGACGCTGCGTCAGTTGCTCGCCCAGTGCGGCCGTCAGGTTCCTACGCTGCGCTGCAATGACTGGCCGGACTACCCCAACCGCGGCGTCATGCTCGACGTTAGCCGCGACAAGGTTCCCACGATGGCGACGCTGCTGGAACTGGTGGACTTGCTCGCCTCCTGGAAGATCAACCAGCTCCAGCTCTATTTCGAGCATATTTTCGCCTATCGCAACCATCCGACCGTCTGGCAGGAGGATTCACCGTTCACCGCCGAAGAAATCGTGGAGCTGGATCGCTTCTGCAAGGAGCGTTTTATCGAGCTCGTCCCCAATCAGAACTCCTTCGGCCATCTCGAGCAATGGCTGGTGCGCCCCGAGTACATCCATCTCGCCGAGGCGCCGGAGGGATGCGACACGCCGTGGGGCCCGCGCGACAAGCCGTTCAGCCTGCAACCGACGGAAGAGAGCCTGAACTTTCTCCGTTCGCTCTACGATGAACTGCTGCCGAACTTCAGCAGCCGCCAGTTCAATGTCGGCTGCGACGAGACCATCGATCTGGGAAAAGGTCGCAGCCGAGGGCTGGCGGAGGAGATCGGCGTCGGTCGACTTTATCTGAATTTCTTGCGCAAGATTCATCGAGAGGTGCAGGGTCGCGGCTATACGATGCAGTTTTGGGGCGACATCATCGTCGAACATCCGGAGCTGGTTGCCGAGCTGCCGCGCAACGTCGTTGCACTGGAGTGGGGCTACGAAGCCAACCATCCCTTCGACGAGCATGGCGCGCTCTTCGCCGCCTCCGGCATTCCCTTCTATGTCTGCCCTGGGACGTCGAGTTGGAACTCCATCGCCGGACGCACGACCAACGCCATCGAAAACATCCGCAACGCTGCTGCCAACGGCCTCAAACACGGTGCGGTCGGCCTGCTCAACACCGACTGGGGCGACCACGGCCACTGGCAGCCCTTGCCGGTCAGTTATCTGGGATTGGCGGTTGGCGCAGCTCACGCCTGGGCGCATGACGCCAATTGCGCCCTTCCCCTTCAGGATGCGCTCAGCCGCTTCGCCTTTCGCGACGAAACGGGCATCATGGGGAGGCTCGCCTACGATCTCGGCGACGTCTATCGTCTCACCGGCGTGACGATGCACAACGCCAGCATCCTTTTTCGCATTCTCCAGGCCACGCCGGCGCAGATCGTCGAATGGCTGCGCGCCAATGCCGTCGGCGACCTGCCGCAACGGCTGCGCGCCGTGCTCGACGCCATCGACGGCATCATGGGCAATCTTCATAATGCATCCATGCAGCGCGATGACGCCGAATTGATTCAACGGGAGTTCACCTGGGCCGCCGACATGTTGCGTCACGCCTGCTGGCGCGCGCTCTGGGCGCTGAACATCGAACGCCGCGTCGAGAACGACGCCTTGCGCCAGTGGCTGCTGCAGGAGGCGGACAAATTGTTGCCGGAGTTTGAGGCGATCTGGCACGCGCGCAACCGACCGGGAGGGTTTGCGCGCAGCATTGCACGGCTGCAGCGCATGCGCAACGACTACGCGGAGGCAACGCTATGATTGGAGGAGCGTCAGCGCAACGAGGAGCAAAAAGGCCAGCGCCAGCACGGCGACCTTCCAACCGTCGACGCCGGGGTCGATAAAGGGACGGCGCTTGAAGAAGTGCTTGCTCATCGTCGCCCCCTTTCCTGGGAGGCCGCCAGGGTGGCTGCTTCCTGGCGCCATTGCTCGTAGTCGATCGGCTTCGCTGCATCTGGAGTGAACGTCAGCATCCGCAGTTCATCGAGGGTGAGCGCAGCGAGCTGTGTATATCGTGTAACGCCTACGGCCTTAAGCCGCTCTGCATGGGCGGGCGTCAGGCCGGAGATTCGCGTAAGATCATCTTCACAAAGCGCAGCGCCGTGCGCCAGACGAGGTTCGGAGCACAGCGCATCCTCGCCCGTAATGGCGCTGCGCACCTGACGCACAAATTGCACCATCGCCTGCACCACCCGCACCAACATCCACTCTGTTCGACTGGTGATGACCGTAGTGTAGATTTTGCCCTGTCGCATGGGCGGGGCGGCGACCTCATCCTGGCAGGCAGCGGCTTCGCCCGAAGGAGAAGGTTCGCCCTCGCTCTGAGCTGCGTCAATCGCAGTCACCGAGAGGCGTTCCCTTTGCATCCCTGTGCGCTCATCGGTCGCCATTGCGGCGGACGCCTCCGCCGGAGTCGTCTCTGCAGGGGAAAGCTGGATTTGTTCGTCCATCGAGGCGGAGGATTTTGTCTCAGGCTGAGGCGCAGCCACGCTGCCCTGCGCCGACGGAGGAGTTTCTCGGGTTGGCTCCGCTTGCTCCGCGTTCTCTCGTCCGGTCGGCTCCGGTCGCGACGCTTCGGGCGGCGCCTGGTAACCGTTTGGGAACACGAAGTAGACGGACTCGCGGCGTTCGCCGGCGGGGGCTGACGGCGCCTGCGATGGAGCGTCGGCCGCAGGCGTCGCTCCCGCCCGTTCGAGGCGCAGCGCTGCAAAAGGCTGCTGCGCTGCCTCCTCCCCTGTTCTGCTCGTCTGTGAGGTGGCTGGTGATCCTGAGCTTGGCTCCACCGCGGCGGCATGTTGCATTGTTTCAGGCGACGCCTCCTCTGTGGGCGGGAGCTTCTGGAATTTCTGCGTTTCGCTCGGGACAGAGGCGGCGAGATAAGGAGCGCTTGAAGAGATGGACGCTGCTGCGCGCTCCGCTTGCGAAGCCTCTGCGGCGCTTGAGCGCTCCTGGGCAGGAGCGGAAGTTGCAGCTTCCGTGGGCGTCGGACGCCCGGCATCGGGAGGCGCCGATTCCTCTTGCAGTGGAGACGAGGCTGTCAGTTCGCTGCGCTTCAACTGTGCATCCTCATCAAGGCTCGTTGAATCCTTCTGAGGACGAAGGGAAATTGACGGTTCGAGCTCCTCTGCTTGCGCAATTTCGGTGCGGCTCGGGGGCGCCTGCGAATGGGACGAGGCGACAGCTTCAACGCGACCGGGTTGCGGAGCCTCAGAGAGGACTGAGCGAGCTTGTAGATGTGACGAAGTTGCAGCCTTGACGCGCTGAGATTGTGCATCTTCGGCGAGGCCTGAGTCGGTCGCTCGGGAGGGAGGCGGGGTCAACGGTTGGACGCGCCTCGATGATTCATCTTCTTCGGTAGGACTTGGTTGCTCCTGTGGAAGGGACAACATCGACGGCTCGATGCGTCTCCGCCGCACATCCTCGGGCAGGCTCGGGCGCTCCTGTGTATAGAAAGAGGGTGCAGGCTCGATGCGTCTCGCAGGTTCTTCTGCAAAGGTGGATTCCCTATAGGCTTCGCCCTGCGAAACCGCAGGAGTCTGCGACCGATCCGAGGCCGAAGTCGGCTGTTGCACTGCGACGGAGCGGAAAGACGCTGTCGCAGTTTGGGGATGCGCCGAGCCGGCGGCTGATTGCTCCGGTGAAATTCCCTGCCGGTGCAGTTTGGGGTTTACGGCAGTCAAGGGCGCCGGTGCGCTCCCGACGCTTCTGGGAGCTGTTTGCGGATGTGAAACGCTTCCACTGAAGGGAGACGCAACGGATGGCTTCTGCTCCGGTGAACGCTCTTCTGTAAGGTTTTCCTCAGTTTCCAAGAAGACGGGCGGCTTTTCAAAACGAGGTTCGCTCCAATCGCCTGCCGTGTTGACGTTCGACTGCGAGGCGGCCGCCGCGTAGGTGCGCACTGTAGCCTCCAGCTCGGCGACATAGCGGTCGCGGATCGTCATGCGCTTGCGCCGAAAATAGAGCCATTCCCAGAGGGTGGACACCCCAAAGCCGAGGATGAAACCGGCCAGGAGATGCCACCAAAAAGAGTCTGTCATGGTGTCGTCCTCCGCAGAAACGCGATTCAGACGCAACGAGCTGAACAAATATGCGAAGTCAACGTAATCATACAACGTGCAGATCGGGATGTCAACGCATTTGGAAGATGCTTCCGCGAAGAGCGGGAATGTATTTTTGAGAAGGGCGTCTGACCACGCCTTCTCCTTGATGTGAGGATTGAACAAAAACGCTTTTTCTTTGTGTGCTATAATTTCGCACAACGATGCACTGATAGACGCTTCATCAGCCTGAAGCAAGATTTGTCTCGTCACCGGCGCGCATGAAAAAGATCGGCTGTTATTGGGGGTTTCATCCTTTGCGACTGCACCATCTGCTCCTTTTTTGCGCGCTGTGGCTCGCCGGCTGCCAGCCCTCGCCTCAGTCGAATGTGCTAGGCTACACGATCTCCACCTGGCTGGGCACGCAGCCGCCGCCGGTGAGCAGTGCGCCGCCCGGCGCGCTGGTCGGCCGCATCCTGGACGAGGCAGGCAGACCCATCGCAGGCGCTTCGGTCATTGTGGCGCAACCAGACGGCCTGCCGCATCGCGCCCTCACCGACGCCGATGGCGTGTATTCCATCGCGGGCGTCCCGCCGGGGCAATATGTGCCGGCTGCGGTGGCGCCGGGCTTTGCTGAAGCGGCGTTGACCGGCCTTTTCGGTCTTCCCAAGCTGGTGACGATCCGGTCGAACGCCGTCACACAGGCGCCGGCGCTCACATTGAATCCTTATCGACCAAAGCCCCTGCCGGACAACCTCGCCGAAGCCATCCACCTGCGACAGACGGCCGTTTACACTGCGACCGCTGCATTCCCCGAAAACGCGGCAGCCGATGTCGTCGCCTACGCCTTCGATTTTGAAGGCGCCGTCGTTGATACGCTGCGCCTCTATCTGCCGAAAGGCCATCCGGGCGATGCGCCGCTGCCGCTGCTCTTCATGGTCTATCCTTCTCCGGTCGACAACTGGCAGGACGTGAGCGTTGCTTTCGCTTCAGAGCGGTACGCCGTCGTAGCCATCTCTCCGACTGCGGCGCGCGGCGTTGACGCCGAGGCGCACGCGCAAGACGCACGCGTGGCGCTGGCGCTGGCGCGCAGCGGCGCATTCGGCCCGGCGGTCGGCGACAACCGCCCCATGGCAATGGGCGGCAGCTTCAGCAGCGCCATTCTCTCACGGCTCTTGCGCTCCGCCGGTGATGAACTGACCGGATGGGTGACGGTCGGCGGGCTGGCGAATGCCTTCACCGCCGCACATGATTTCTATATGGGGCGCATTTCTATTCCCCCGCCTTTTGAGCTGCTCGTCCCTGCGCTCGGCCCGCCCAACCTCTACCCATTGCCTTTCTTGATGTTCTCACCGGTCTATGTCGCCGGCGAGCTGCCGCCCACCATGATCATCCATACGGCGGCCGACGAAATTTTGCGCATCGAGCAGGCGTATGAGCTGGCGGAGGCGGTGGCTGCGGCCGGCGTTCCGCTGGAGACGTACTACTACGAAGATGAAAGTCACTACCTCGGCATCGGAGCCGATCTGACGGACGCCGGCCGCGAAATGTTCTATCGGATCCTTGACTTTCTTGAACGATACGGAGAGAAGCCATGAGCGAGCCATCCATCACATTTTCTGCACCTGCGTACGATGCGCTTCTTCACGACGTCGTCGTCTGGAAGCCCGCCTCCGCCGAAGTGTTGTTGCTGGAAGACGCCGACCGCGTCGACTTTCTCCAGCGCATGACGACCAACGACATTAAACGTCTGCGCGTCGGCGAGAGCTGCGTCACCATCCTGACCAGCCCCACCGCCCGGATCTTGCACGTGTTCACGGTGCTGGCCGATGCGGAGGCGCTGTGGCTCTTGCCTGCGCCCGGCGACGCAGCTGCGCTGGAACGCCATCTGCGTGGGCAAATCTTTTTTATGGACAAGGTGCGCGTGCGTAGACCGGATGCGCCTCTCCTTCGTTTTCGATTGATCGGGCCCCGGGCGCAGGCGGCGCTTGCCCGGATCGGCCTGGTTGCGCCTCCAGAGCGAGAAGGGGAGTGGAGGCGACTCAATGACTTGGCCGTTCTTAAACAGGAGAACTATGACCTGCCTGGCTATGAGGTGATCGCGTCGCCGGAGCGCATCGAGGCCATTCTGGAGCAGCTTCAAGCTCCTTTGCTGGACGAAGCCACCTATGCGGCGCGACGCGTTGAATTAGGACGCCCTGCCCCTGGCGCAGAGCTGACCGCGGAATGCAATCCGTTGGAGGCGGGCATGGCCTGGGCCTGCGCAGAGAACAAAGGCTGCTACACCGGTCAGGAGATCATCGCCCGACAGATCACCTACGACAAGGTCACGCGTACGCTGGTCGGACTGCGCAGCGCAGCTCTGTTGGCGCCGGGCGCAGCGGTCGCGGCGGAGGGCCGCGAGGTCGGGCGCGTCACCAGCGCCGCCTTCAGCCCCCAACTGCAGGCGCCTGTGGCGCTGGCTATTGTCAAACGGCCGTATAACGCCGTCGGGACGACCGTCGTCGTGAACGGCGTTGAGGCCACGGTCGCTGCCTTGCCCTTCATCGACGCGAGTGATCGAGCCTAAAAACAAAACCCGGAGGCAGCCGAGCGCTCCTCCGGGTTTTGGAAGGTTCATTCACGCCCCTTCACACTTACAATTTTGCATATCTCACATAGATCACGGAGACGCCGCCTTCCTGGAAGTACTCGACCCGGATCGTATGCCAGCCGGTGTCCAACGTAATGTCTCCGAACACACTGAGCGCAGGTCCAACGCGCCACGCATCGACCACCAGCCTGTCGTCCACATAGATGCGCACGCCATCATCGACCGTTGCGAAGAAGCGATAGGTTCCCGCCGTCAGCCAGGCGGTCTGCGTCCATTTGACGCTGAAATTGGTCGCCGGCATGCCGCCGCCCGGGCCAAAAGTTCCCCAATCGAACGCAATGGCGTTGTCTTGCCGCACAAAGACAGGCGGCGGCGCGAAGTCCTTGTTGGCGTAGTATTCACCGAACCACACCCCATGCGTTGGTGGAGGCGGCGGTGGAGGCG
>FWPV01000439.1_pt1 | contig 132023 bp, 117 predicted proteins | sample 2228371 | NCBI WGS metagenome assembly FWPV01 (sample SAMEA103939776, study PRJEB20133) | metagenome | reverse complement strand
GAGTAGGGCGTCGCCGGTCCATCTCCATAGGAAGCCCCCCGGGTGCCCTACATCCAGCCCGGGGGGCTTTTCCACCTTGTTCCCAAGCTCCAGCTTGGGAACACAACTCTCTGCAGAAGCTCCAGCTTCGATTCCCATGAGGCCGTTCCCAAGCCAGAGCTTGGGAGCGAGGGGAAAACAAGTCCGCCCTTCCGTGGCGGGAAGGGCGGGGTGGGTTGGTTTCGCGTGCGGCTTGAAGCACCGCCGCGGCGTCGCTCAGCCCGTGGCGCGCTTTTCGTCTCGCTCCGGTTCCTCGGCGGGGGGCCGGCCCCGCTCCGGCACCCCTTGAATCCAGGCACCCTGGCTTTCGTTGATGATGTTCGCCACCATCTTGTACACCGTCTTCAGGGGAATGTCCGCCGGGCACGCTTCTTCGCACAGCCCGCAGTATACGCAGTAGCCCACCATGTGGACGGCGCGGGTGAGCAGGAATTCCGGGTTGGGCGGGGGAAGGCTGGTTCCCGTGCGCGGCACGAAGGTGTCTTCCTCCAGTGTGCATTCCTTGCAGAAACAGACCGGACAGATGTTCCGGCAACCGTAGCACTTGACGCACCGTTCGAACTGTTCCTTCAAGAACCCCATGTCGCGGATGAGGTTCCGAGGCGTGGCGGTGACCACTTTGGAACTGGGTGGCACGTCCGGTTTCGTCCCCGCAACCGGATCCTGCGGGTAGGGTTTGAGGCAGCCGCAGCGTTCCGCCAGTTCCCCCGGGCAGCAAAAGCCGACGGTTTGTATGCGGTGAAGAGCGATCTGGCTGGCCTGCGCCAGCTTCTGGAAGGCCCGCTCTTCACAGCCTCGAACCATGACGGCGAAAGTCTCGGTGGGGTGCCGATGGTGCAGCCGCATGAAGATCTTCACCAGCGGGTACCGTTCCGTCCCCACCCCGTGCTCGTCGCCCAGGGACAGGGCGTCCAGTTCGGCGGGATCGGTGAAAAGGTGGGGGCGTACGTGACGGCCGTCTTTCTTCAGAGCCAGGAAGCCGGCGACCCGGCCATCCTCGAGGCATTTTTTGGCGTACGCGATGATTTGATCTTTCATGGTGTGTCCTTAGTTTATTAAAGTAATGAGGCGTCCGGAAGACCGTGAGACCCTTTTGACCGAGGCGCCTGAACGCACGAAACGGGAGCGAAACGCATGGCAACAGAACAAGGCATCGTGAAGACCGTCGGCCCCGGGAAAGCCTTCGTACAGATCCAACGATCGGAAGCGTGCTCCAGTTGTTCGTCCAAGGGAGCCTGCGGAATGCTTTCGAACAAGGAATTCGTGATCCCTGCCATCAACGAACTGGAAGCGTCCATCGGCGATCGGGTGGAAGTGAGCGTTCCCACCGATGTGCTCCTCACCGCTTCGCTTCTGGTTTACTTCATCCCCGTGGTGGCCCTGGTGATCGGAGCCGCCGTGGGCTGGTGGGCGGCTCCCCGATTGGGAAAGGACCCTACCCTTTTTTCCGTTTTCTGCGCCGCCGCCGGCATGGCCCTCACCTTCATCGCCGTAAAGGCCGCCGATCGGAAGCTGGCGGGCAACCGAAGGAACCATCCGCGGATCACGCGAATCATGCCGCAGAACGCTCATCCGACGGGCGGCGATAGCAGATGAGCCCGCAGCGGAGGCAACGGGCGGCTTCCCTGCGCGCCTGTTCTTCGCTGTATCCCAGCTCCACCTCGGCATGGGGGTGGATCAGCCGTTCCTCGGGCGGCAATTCCGGCATGGGTTCCCGCGGTGAACCCGCCAGGGGTTCCAGGGCGTCCACGGTCAACACGTACGTCTGCCGGCGGATCATGTTGGAGGGCGGTTCCACCGCCTCCCCCATGAGCTTTCGGTGCACGGAAATGGCGCCGCGCCTTCCCGCTCCGATGGCCTCCACCACGGCCTTGTAATCGGTCGTCGCCTCTCCCGGTCGAAAGATCCCCACGTCTTCCTGGGCGAACGGCCCCGCATAGGGTACCACCGTTTCCCAGAGGACCTCGGTGGCGCTTTCCGCCCCCGTTTCCTCATCAGGTTTGCGGGTCGCGTAGATCAGTTCGGGGAACCGGCCGGCGCCGGTGATCAGGGTGTCCACTTCCAGCCGCTCAACAGGCGATGTCTCCCGAAGCCCTTCCAGGCTGGCCGTGGCTGAACCCGCTTCCAATCGAGCGAGTTCCACGTGGGTGAGTCGCGAGCCGATTCCCATCATGGAAAGCAGGGCCGATCGGTAACGCACATGGATGTCTTCGCGTTCCGCCGCCTGGAGCTCTTCGGCACTGAAGGGAAGGTCCTCCGCGCGGCCTCTGAAGACCACATGGACGGTTTCCGCTCCCAGTTCCCGGCACATGCGGGCGGCGTCCAGCGAAGCGTTGCCGCCCCCGACAATCATGACCTTCCTTCCGACTTCGGGCTTCTTTCCGGAAAAAGAAGCGAAGGTGAAGGGAACCAGCAGCCGAACCCCCGGCAGGACCTCCAGGGGTTCCTGGGTGAGTCCCGACGCCACCTGGGTATCCCAGCCTCCGGTGGCGACGAACACGGCGGAAAACCCCTGCCCCAGCAGTTCGGCGATGGTGAAGTCGCGCCCCAGTTTGTGGTGGGTCCGCGCTTCCACTCCGGCTTCCAGGATGCCTTGAATTTCCCAGTCGAGTACGTCCTTGGGGAGCCGGGAATCGGGGATGATGGTCTGGAGGAGCCCGCCGAGTTTGTCCATGGCTTCGAAGACGGTGGGTTCGTGACCCAAACGCGCGAGAAAATACGCGGCGGTAAGGCCTTCGGCGCCTCCACCCACGACGGCCACCCGGTTTCCGGTGGCCGGCGCTTTGACGGTGGAAAGGCGCCGGCCGCTATTCATTTCGTAGTCGGCGGCGAAACGCTTGATGGGGTTGATGCCCACCGGTTCATCCACGAGGTTCCGGCGGCATTCGAATTCACAGGGATGAACGCAGATGCGCCCGCACACCAGCGGGAACGGGTTCTTTTCCTTGATCACACGGACGGCTTCCAGGTAGTCGCCTTGCGAAACGGCGTAGATATAAGCCGGAATGTCGATTCCGGCCGGGCAAGCCCGCTGGCAGGGAGCCGTGCATTCTTGCGTGGTGTATTCTTGAGTGACCCGCCGCGAGTTGGAAGACAGCGTGATGATGTGCTTGGGGCAGACGCGTTCGCAGGTGCCGCATCCCGTGCAGAGAGCCGTGTTCACCACGGGGAGTCCGTCCGGTCCCATGGAAAGCGCGTTGAAGGGACAGGCCCGCACGCACGTCCCCAGACCCAGGCAGCCGATGGGGCATACCTTGGATCCCCCAGAAAGAAGGGCCGCCGCGCGGCAGTCGTTCACACCGTCGTAGATGTACTTGAGATCGGCGGCATCGGGGCCGTAGTAGCAGCCGGGGCGGGCGATTTCGGGTTCCACTTCCTTGACTTCCACCCCCAGGATCTGCGCCACGCGCACGTGCACGTCCGGACCGCCACCCACGCAGATGTTCGCGGGTGCCTTCCCCGTCGCGATGGCTTCCGCGGCTCCCGAACAACCCGGAAAGCCACAGCCGCCGCAGTTGGCGCCGGGAAGCGCCTCTTCCACGGCCGTGATCTTGGGATCCACGAAAACATAGAAGACTTTCGAGGCGACCGCCAATCCGAGCCCCGCGACGAAGCCGATACCTCCAATGGCCAAAACCGCTGACAGCATGATGTACTCCGTAACCGATTCTGAAATCGGCGCGCGCCGGCGCGCCCCTGGGTCTTCAAACGGGTATAAGTAGAATGGTTCCCCCAAGCGAAGTCAAGTGGGCCTGCCGGCTGCGTCACACCATGCCGATGAAGCCCAGGAACGCCAGAGCCAGGAGGCCGGCCGTGATGAGCCCGATGGGCATGCCCCGGAGATGCCTGGGAACGAAGGCCACCGCCAGGCGTTCGCGGATGCCCGTCAGCAGGATCAAGGCCAGGCCGTAGCCGATCCCCGATGCGAAGGCGAAAACCAGAGTCTTGACGAAGTCGAAGTCCTCTTCGACGCCGATCACCGCCACGCCGAGAACAGCGCAGTTGGTGGTGATGAGCGGCAGAAAAATCCCCAGCGCCCGGTAGAGCGTGGGGATGGACTTCTGGAGGAACATTTCGACCAATTGGACCAAGGAGGCGATCACCAGGATGAAAGCGATGGTCTGGAGGTATTCCAACTCGAAGGGTTTCAGAACGTACTTGGAAACCAGCCAGGTGATGGCCGCCGCCATGGTGGTGACGAAAACCACCGCCATGGCCATGCCGGTGGCGGTGTCCATGCGGTTGGAGACCCCGAGGAACGGGCAGTTGCCCAGGTAGCGGGCCAGAATGATGTTGTTGACAAAAACCGCGCTGACGATGAGCAGCCAGTATTCGGACATGGTCAAAGCATCCTTGTCTGCATCGGGTTCGTGTGGCGTTCAGCGAAAATGCCGGGACAAGCCAATTCCGTTAACCCTTCTTGGCACTGATGAGGTTCATCCCGGCAAGAATCAAGCCCAGGCACAAGAAGGCACCCGGCGGCTTCAGCATGATGCTGAAGGGGAGGAACGCTTCGCCGCCCATGGGCACTCCGAAGATCGTGCCGTTTCCGATCAGTTCCCGAAGACCCCCCAGAAACGTGAGTGACAAGGTGAACCCGAGCCCCATGCCGAGGCCGTCGGCGATGGAGGGGAAGAGGGTGTTTTTCGAGGCGAACGCTTCGGCACGGCCCAGGATGATGCAGTTGACGACGATGAGGGGAATGAAGATGCCGAGGACCTTGTACAGCGGGTAGAAGAACGCCTGCATGACCAGTTCGACGATCACGACGAACGAGGCGATGATCACGATGAAGCCGGCGATGCGCACCTTGGTGGGGATGACCTTTCGCAGCAGCGAGACCAGAAGATTGGAGCAGACCAGGACGAAGGTGGTGGCGAGGCCCATCCCCAGGCCGTTCTTGGCGGCGGTGGTGACGGCGAGCACAGGGCAGAGGCCGAGCACCAGCCGGAACGGCGGCACCTCTTTCCAGAGACCCTTGGTAAACTCTTTCACCACACTCATGGCTCTAAAGCACCTCCTCTTTGACCTTGGGGAAGAGTTCCATGGCCTGCTTCACCGCCGTCAGCGCCGCCGTGCTCGAAATCGTCGCACCGCTGATCCCGTCGATGGGGCCGCCCTGAGAGGAAAGCTTCAGCTGGTCGGGTCCTTCCAGGCCTTTGAACTGGTCGGTGAAGGCGCTCTCGGTGATGCGGGCCCCGAGGCCCGGGGTTTCGGTGTGCGTCATGACGCTCACCCCCGTGAGCCTACCGTCGGGGGCGAAACCCACCATGAGGGATACGGTGCCGTGGTACCCGGTGGCTTCCGCATCGTAGGCGAACGCGATGATTTCGTCTCCCTTCCTGGCGGGAAACACCGTCTTTTCGACCGGCTTCCCCTTGTCATCGGTCCCAACCGCCACCACGATCTTGTCGGTGATGGGGTCGTTGTCGTAACCTTCGGGAAGGACGGCCTTGAGCGACGGTCCCTTGACGTATTTGAGCAGTTGGTATTCCCGCGGCGCCCTGGTCGCTTCGTTCACGTAGGAAAGGACCAGGCCGGAGGTTCCGCAGATCGCCGTGAGGACGACTACCATTCGGATGAGGTCACGCAACTTCTTTCACCCTCCCTATGACCTTGGGGCGCAGCCGATCCAGGATGGGCGTCATACCGTTCATGAGAAGGATCGCGAACGGAACCCCTTCCATGTACGTGCCCCAGATGCGAATGATCATGGTGAGACACCCGCAGCCGATGCCGTAGAGGATCATTCCCGGCACCGTTACGGGGCAGGTCCCACGTTCCGTGGCGATAAAAAACGCTCCCAGCATCACCCAGCCCGAAAGCACATGGACCAGCGGGGGGGCGGAGGCTGCGGGATCGAGCTTCCAGCTGATGAAGGCGAACACATACGTGGACAGGACGAAAAAGACGGGGATGTGCCAGCGGATCACTCTTCGGGCCAGCAGGTAGAGGCCGCCCACGAGCACGGCCAGGACGGAGGTGGTTCCGGCGGCGCCGGGAACGTTGCCGAGAAAGAGATCCATGAGCGGGACGTCCTGCAAAATGGCCAGCCCTTCAGGTCCCGGGTAGAGTTTGAGGGTGTCCTGCGGCGGGTATTCCAGGATGCCGCCGGGCGCCAGCAGGCCCTTGGGTTCCGCCAGCGGAAAGTATTCGAGGAGCACTCCATACGAAATGAACACGAAGGCCCAGCCCACCAGCACGGAACTGAACGGATGACTGCCGAGCCCGCCGTAAAGTTCCTTTCCCACGATGATCGCCGTGGCTGTTCCCAGGACCGCGCACCACCAGGGGACTTCGGGCGAGAAGACAAGGCCCAGAAGAACCCCGGTCACCACGGCGCTTCCGTCGGCGGCGTAGACCGGTCTTCGAAGCGCTTTCTGCCAGAGGGCTTCCGTGACGGGCGCCGTGATGGCACAGAGAGCCACGATCCACAGCGCCCGGACGCCGAAGAAGAACCATCCCGCGAAGATGCAGGGAAGGAGAGCGATGAGCATGTCGGTCATCATCCGGCGGATCGAATACCCCGCATGCACATGCGGCGGCATGGATACCAAGAGATCAGGGCGCTTCATGACTCCTTCCTCGTCTGGATGAGTTCATGCTTTCCGTATCGCAGCAGGTGAACCATGGGGCGGTTGGCGGGGCACACGTAGGCGCACAGCCCGCACTCGATGCACTGGAACAGGTGCTGGCGTTCGGCTTCTTCGAATCGGCCGAATTCGCAGTATTTTCCCAGTTCGTTGGGCATGAGGTTCACCGGACACCGGTCCACGCAGTTGCCGCAGTTGAAGCAGGCGCGGTAATCGTAGCCGGCGGCTTCGCCCGGGCCGAGAAAGAAAACGGATTCCACGTCCGACGTGAGGGGGACCGACAGATCGTGTTGGGCATGGCCCAGAAAGAGCCCGCCTGCGACCACCTTCGACGGCGCCTCATGGGGTGGCTCCGTGTGGACCGTGAGTTCCTCCAACGGCGTGCCGGCGGTAACCTCGTACACGGTCACCATCCTGCGCGAGGGAACGGTGAACTGGAGGAAGGCGGTGAGCGGCGCCGTTCCCGTTGCCATGGACCGGCTCAGAGACACCGCGGTGCACACGTCCAGCACGGCGCATCCGAGCCGACGTGCATCGCCTTCCGGCATGGGGACTTCCTTTCCGGTCACGGCCTGCACCAGGAGCGGTTCCAGGGCGATGGGATACTTGTAGGGCAGCCGCACGATATCCACGCCGGCCCCCTGGAGCGCTTCCTGAAGATCCCGGGGGAGATCGCTTCCTTGGTACCAGGCGAAGACGATGCGCCGGGCGCCCGAAAGGACCCGCAGCTGCGGCACCGCTTCGGCCAGCTCCCGAAAAAAACGCCGCGCCACGGTTCGCCGAAGAAGGTCACCCGGCTGGCGGTCCAGCGCGTTCAGGACAAGGGTTTCCAGCGGGCGATCGAAGGGAGGATCCGTAAGATCCAGCGCCTCGGCCGCCACTTCCGGCGACGCCAGGCGGGCTGCAGGAGGCCAAGGATGGGCATCCACTTCGGGGGGAGCCACCGACGCCAGAAACCGCGCGAGGGCCACCGGATCGTCCAAGGGCGCCTTTTCCGATACCGGCGGTTCTTGCGACCCGTTAGCGACAATGACGAGCGCCGGGCCCTTTTCCCCAGTATGGCGGTACCCGTCTCTTATCCCGTCAACGCGGCCGCTGATGGGGGCGTAAACGGCCGGGAGCCGCAAATCGGGCCTTTCGGCGACCCTTTGGCCGGCCCGGACGGTCTCCCCGTCCGAGACCACAGGCGTCGCCTTGCCCCAAGGTCCCCCGAGAGGCAAAGCCACGCGCCCTGGGGCAGGAGCCGAGACAACGGCCGGATCGGCGGAGGGCACGGCAACGGCGGTGCTTCGGATCGTGGTGAGCTTCATACGCTACCTGACGACATGGGACAAAGGTTGGATGGATGGTATGTGAAATGAGTAACATTGGCCGCCATAGAAAAGGCTCGGTTTTCCACCGAGATCCTTCCTGACGGACGGCCCCTTCCGGTGCCGTCCTGTCGACATCAAGGCGGGTTATAGTGAACCAAGGCGGCGTTTGTCAAGGAGATTTGAGACGAATAGCACAAAGAGCCGCGGGATCCCCATCGACTCGTCTTGATTTGCACATCGGGGTGTGATAAGCAAAATTCCAAATTCCACAGGGAAGGCGGACTCTCTTCTTTAAGGAGTAACGGCATGGACTACCAGACGGTTCTCACCACGTGCACGTACTGCGGTTGCGGTTGCGGGATCAACCTGGAAGTGCTGGACGGAAAGATCATCCAGGCGTTGCCGTCCAAGACCAGCCCGGTGAACGAGGGGAAACTCTGCATCAAGGGATGGAATGTGCACGAATTCGTCCACCATCCGAAACGACTCAGGAAGCCGCTGATGCGGAAGGACGGGGCACTCCGGGACGCGACCTGGGAGGACGCGCTGGGCTTCGCGGCTTCGCAGCTCAAGCGCATCCGGGACGAGCACGGGCCCGACAGCATCGCCTTTCTCACCTCAGCCAAGTGCACCAACGAAGACAATTACGTGCTGCAGAAATTTGCGAGAGCCGCCATCGGAACCAACAACGTGGACCACTGCGCCCGTCTCTGACACTCTTCCACCGTGGCAGGTCTTGCCGCAGCGTTCGGAAGCGGAGCCATGACCAATTCCATCGACGAATTGGCGGACGCGGACTGTATTTTCATCATCGGATCCAACACCACGGTCGCCCATCCGCTGGTCGCCACGCGGATCTACCGGGCGAAGGCCAAGGGAGCGAAACTCATCGTCGCCGACCCGCGCGAAATCCAGATGGCGCGTTTCGCCGACGTGTACGTGCGCCAGCGCCTGGGAAGCGACGTGGCGCTCCTTAACGGCATGATGCACGTGATCTACAAGAACGGATGGCACAATCAGGCCTTCATCGATGAACGGACCGAAAACTTCGACGCGCTGGTCGAGGTGATCGAAAAGTTCACGCCCGAGCGTGCGGCGCAGATCACCGGGGTGCCGGCGGACGACATCGTCAGGATGGCCGAATTCTATGCCGGGGCGGAATCGGGTTCCATCGTCTACTGCATGGGGATCACCCAACACGTGACCGGCGTGGACAACGTCAAGACGCTGGCGAACCTGGCCATGCTGTGCGGCCACATCGGCCGGCCCGCCACCGGCGTCAACCCCCTCCGGGGTCAGAACAACGTGCAGGGCGCCTGCGACATGGGCGGACTTCCCAACGTCTGCCCCGGTTACCAGGCGGTCACCGTTCCGCAAATCCAGGAAAAGTTCACGAAAGCCTGGAACGCGCCGCTTTCGCCTTCGGTGGGCCTCACCATCATGGAAATGATGGACGGGATCCTCAAGGGAAGCGTGAAGGCCATGGTCATCCTGGGGGAAAACCCCCTGGTGAGCGACCCCGACGTGCAGCATGTGAGGCATGCCCTGGAAGCCTTGGAATTCCTCTGCGTCATCGACATCTTCCCGACCCCGACCACGGAACTGGCCCACGTGGTGCTTCCGGCTTCGTCCTTCGCCGAAAAGGACGGAACCTTCACCAATTCCGAACGCCGGGTTCAGAGAGTGCGCAAGGCGGTGAACCCCCCGGGGGAAGCCCGCGTCGACTGGGCAATCATCCAGGACCTCTCCAACCGGATCGGCTATGCCATGAACTACGTCGATGCGGAGGACGTGTTCAAGGAAATCACGCAGGTCACGCCGTCGTACGCGGGCATGAGCTACCCGCGGCTTGAAGGGGAGGGGCTCTGCTGGCCCTGCCCGACCCCCGACCACCCGGGGACCCCGTACCTCCACAAGGACCGCTTCGCCCGAGGCAAGGGACTCTTTCACGCCATCGACTACCGCGATCCCGCGGAAATGCCGGACGAAAGCTATCCTTTCTGGTTCACCACGGGGCGTTCCTACGTCCACTATCACACCGGAACCATGACCCGCGTTTCGCCGCACCTCCACCGGGAAATGCCCGAAGCGGTCATGGAGATACACCCTGAAGACGCGGGGGCGTTGGGATGTCAGGACGGCGATCGGGTGAGGGTGAGCAGCCGGCGCGGGAGCATCGTGACGCGGATTTCGGTGACCGACCGCATCGGGAAGGGCGTGGTGTTCATGCCGTTCCATTTCGCCGAAAGCGCGGCCAACGCGCTCACCAATACGGCTCTCGACCCTGTGTGCAAGATCCCGGAATACAAGGTCTGCGCGGTGAAAATCGAACAGGCCGCCTGAAGCCGGCCCCGGGGCGGCCGCCGGAGATTCGGTGCGGTCGGGCGGATCGGCGTGCGACTACGCCGACCGCCCGGCCTGCGCCTTCAGTGACAGCCACTCCGCCGGCCCCGCTGGATGGCTTCCCTGGCCAGGCGGTCGCAGCGCTCGTTTTCCGGGTGGCCGCTGTGGCCCGGCACCCAGTGCCAGTCGATTCGGTGCCGCTGGATTTCCCGGTGCAGCTCTTCCCAGAGTTCCCTGTTTTTCACCGGCTCCTTTGAAGACGTCATCCAGCCGTTACGCAGCCATTTTTGAATCCAGCGGGTGATTCCGTCCTTGAGGTAACGGGAATCGGTGTGAAGGGTCACGTGGCAGGGTTCCTTGAGGGCTTTGAGGGATTCCAGGACGGCTTTCAGCTCCATGCGGTTGTTGGTGGTTCGGGGGCAGAAGCCGCAAAGTTCCTTTTCCACTTCCTTATAACGGAGGATCGCCGCCCATCCCCCCGGACCGGGATTTCCGGAACAGGCGCCGTCGGTGAAGATTTGGACCCTTTTCCTGGGGATGCTCATGGATGTCACTTGGAAGCGGGATGGCCGACGGCGAAACGGCGCTTGACGAAACGGGCGATGGCCGTGGGCGTCTTACGCTGGAGCACCGGGTCCAGTGCGGCAAGCGGGATTTCGGCGCGGGCCATGGCCTTGTGGCCGCCCGCATTTCCCAGCCCGGAAAAGGCCCGGGTGACGGCCTTTCCGGCGTCCTTGCGGTACCCGTCGTTTCGGACGATCACCACCAGCTGATCGCCGTGGACGCCGGAGACGATGGACCATGAGATATCGTGAACCTTCAGCATGAATTCAGCAATGATAACGAGAATATCCGGGGACGTTACCTTTTCCAAGTGGGCGTAGATCCGGTCCCGGGACACCGTCTTGTTTTCGATGGCTTCCTTGAAAAGGGCGAGGTCGCGGAGCGAAAGGTCGGAGATCTCGATTTTTCTCAGTATGTTATGATTGGCGCGGCTGAAAAGGTACAGGAACGCCTTGACGTCTTCTTCCAAGGTGTGGCGTTCGAAGTTGCGGGTATCCGTCTTGATCCCGTAGATCAGGGCGGTGGCCAGCGTCTGGGACGGTTTGATGGCGGCGGCCCGCAGGTATTCGGTCATCATGGTGGAAACGGCGCCGTAGTGCGGCCGGATGTCGACGAAGGGGGCGTCCGGCTCGGACTTCACGGGATGATGGTCGATGACGGCCGTGTAGGGGACTTTCTGGAACAGTTCCTGGTGGGACGGTTGTCCGTCCACCAGCAGGTACTTGTCGAAGTCCTTGATGTTCTTTTCGTTCAGCTGAACCAGGGGGAGCTTCAGGAGCCGGACCATGGTGAGGTTGTTCAGGCGCTTGATGGGTCGGATGATGCCGATGGCGGTGCTTTGAACATGACGCCACAAGAGGCGTTTGAGGGCCATGGCCGAGGCGATGGAATCGGGGTCGGGATCGATGGTGATGAGGGCCCGATCCTTGTAGTTCAGGAGGCCATGCAGGGCCTTGAGCGCTTCGGTTCGGGAGCGCCACCGATTGATGGGCTTGAGTTGGGCGGGGCGGGAAGGTTTGGTCCGGGTTTTCGTCATGGAAGCGTTCCGTGTGTTGAATCGACTCGTGTGATCCCAACGTTATCGCATCGGAAGGCCTCGGGCAACGACTTGATGGCCGAACGCGCGCAAGCCGGCAGCGGCGGGGAAACGGACGGCACAAAAAAGGGGCAATGGATTTGCCCCGGGGTTTGATCGACTGTGGAGCGGGAAACGGGATTCGAACCCGCGACTTCGACCTTGGCAAGGTCGCACTCTACCGCTGAGTTATTCCCGCTCGGTGCGGGAAGATGTGTACCGCAACCGGCTTGGGGAGTCAAGAGAAAAAGAAGCACAGCGTCCGATAAGGCATGTTATGTAAACCTTAAGGCAACCCGTCCCGGAGGGCGCCCCCATGACCACCGGAATCTTCTATCATCCCAGCTTCAGCCGGAGGAGCTACCTCACCCAGGGTTCGCGGCTTCAGGACTTTCCCCGCGCCTTGGAGCCTCTTCTGGCTTCGCCCGGCTACCGCCTTTACGAATCGCCCCCTATCGACGAAGCCTGGATCCTCAGGGTCCACACCCGGGAACTCCTTGAGGGGGTCTTGCGGGACACGCTGTGTTCCACCGCATGGCATTCTGCGGGTGGTGTCGTGCTGGCCGCGGAAAAGATCGCTTCCGGCGAAATCACCAATGCCTTCGCCTTTATCGGAGCCGGCGGCCACCACGCCGGCAGGGACTTTTTCGGCGGTTATTGCTGCTTCAACGACGTGGTGATCGCCATTCGGGTCTTGCGGGAAAGGTACGGCATCCGGCGCTTCGCCATTCTGGATACCGACGCGCACCATGGCGACGGCACCCGCGATCTGGTCCGGGACGACCCGGACGTCCTGCACGTCTGCATCTGTTCCATGAACTTCGAATCGCCGGACGGTACCAAGGTGGATGTGGCGGCTCCGGGACTGGGACGGCACTGGGGATTCGTCCGTGGCGCGGCGGACACGCACGGAGATGGAGATTCGGCTTATGCCGCCGCGGCGCGTCAGGCCTTTCTGCCGCGCGTGGAAGCCTTTGGCCCGGAATTCATTTTTTGGTATTTCGGTTTCGACACCCATCGAGGTGACTACGGTGACTTGGGACTCAGCGGGCGCTGTTATGAGGCGATCGCGCGCTCGGTCAAGGCGGCCGCTGCCGTAGCCCCGGCTGATGGGCGCCTGGAAGTGGTGCTGGGCGGCGGTTCACGGAGCGACATCGCAAGAAAGGTCATTCCGCCCGTTATCGAGATCCTTGGGAGCGGTTCCACCGAGGGTGCGGCGTCCTAGCCCACATTCCCCATCCCCGATAGGGTTGGAGAAGGACTCACCATGAGCGCGAAGATTCCCCCGAAGACCCTGGCCAAGACCCTTGCGGCCATCGGCTGCCACATGCCCGACGCATTCGGCCTGTTTTGGGACGAAGACGGCACCATGCCCTGGAAGGAATTTCTCCGGGCGCTTCACGAAGACCCCGGCCTGCGCTTCGTGCGCGATGCGCACCTGCAGGAAATCGATTTCCTCGGGATCGAGATGCCCTTCCGGCTCGAGGACCGGGTCCTGCGGCTGAAGGATTCAGAGCCCGTGCCGCAGTACCGGCCGGCGGTCCCGCCGCGGCGGCTGTACTTCGCCATACGCCGCAAGCAGTACCGCCATGCGGCTGCCAACGGGCTCCTCGCCTCGGGACGTCCCTTCATGCCACTCGCCGTGGACAAGGACCTGGCGCTCCGGATCGCCCGGCGCCGGGATCCCGATCCCGTAGCCGTCGATATCTTGGCCGCCGAAGCCCACGAAAGCGGGATCGTTTTCCTGAAATCCGGTGAACAGCTGTTCCTCGCCGCCCACCTGCCGGTCCGGTTCCTGGTGTTCCCGAAAATGTCCCTTGAGTTCCTGGAACCGGAGCCCGCCAAGCGTCGGGCTCCCAAGGAGAAGCGGGCGCAGCGCGCGCTTGCGGAGGAAGCCCTGGCGGGCTCTTTCTTCGTCACCTCGGATCGACTGGCGCAATGTTCCGGGCAGGACGAAACGCCCGTGAGCGGGCCATCCAGGAAATCGAAAAAGCGATCCAGGTCGGGCGGGTGGAAGCAAGAAGCCCGGGAGCTGCGGAGGAAGCGGGAGCTTTGACGCGCCGGCTTGAGGCATCAGCGCGCGGGGGCGCCCCCCAGGTAGGCGTTCTGGACGTCGGGGTTCGAGAGCAGCCCTTGGGCGGAGTCTTCCAGAACGATGTTTCCGACTTCCATCACGTATCCCCGGTCGGCGAGGCGCAGTGCGGCTCGGGCGTTCTGTTCCACCAGCACGATGGTCACGCCCGCGGCGTTGATTTCCTTCAGCGTCTGAAAGATGGTCTTTACGAGAAGCGGGGCCAGTCCAAGACTGGGTTCGTCCAGCAGAAGGATTTTGGGGTCGCTCATGAGGGCTCGCCCGATGGCGAGCATCTGCTGCTCCCCGCCGCTCAAGGTTCCCGCCAGCTGCCGGCGCCGTTCGGCCAGAACGGGGAAGAGTTCGTAGATCCATTCCTGGATCTTTCGGATCTTCGCCCCATCGTTTGACGTGAACGCACCGAGATTCAAGTTTTCCTGGACGGTGAGGGTTCCGAAAATCCTTCGGCCTTCGGGAACCTGGGCGATGCCTCGCTTGACCACCTCGTGGGCGGGAAGCTTGTGAAGGGACAGCCCGTCGAAATAGACGGCGCCCTTGAACGGCTTGACCAGCCCGCTGACGGTCATGAGCGTGGTGGATTTTCCGGCTCCGTTGGCGCCGAGCAGCGCCACGATCTCGCCTTCCTTCACTTCCAGGTTGATGCCGTGGAGCACTTCCACGTTCCCGTAACGGACCCGCAGGTCCACCACCTGCAGGAGCATGGGGCTTCGCGAATGGGCGTGTTCGGGCGACTCACTGGTCATCGTCGGTCCCCAGGTAAGCTTCGATGACTTTGGGATCGGACTTGATTTCCTCGGGAGATCCTTCCGCGATTCGCGATCCGTATTCCAGCACGACGATCCGTTCGCACACCCGCATGACCAGGCTCATGTCGTGCTCGATGAGAAGGATCGTTACGCCCTGGTCGCGAATTTTCCGGATGAGGTGGATCAGGTGGGTGGTTTCCTGTTCGTTCATCCCGCCTGCGGGTTCGTCAAGGATGAGCAGCTTGGGCGAAGTGGCCAGGGCGCGGGCCACCTCCAACAAGCGCTGGTTGCCGTAGGAGAGGTTCCGGGCCCGCTGGGACGCCTGGGCATGCAGCCCGACGAATTCCAGGGTCTCCAGGGCTCTCGAGATCGCCTCCCGTTCTTCCCGGCGCTGCGCCGGAAGCCGCAGCATGGCGCCGAGCGGCCCGGAGCGCATGCGGCAGTGGCATCCGGACAATACGTTTTCCAGCACCGACAGGTTCTGGAAGAGGCGGATGGTCTGGAAGGTCCGGGCGATTCCCAAGGACACGATGCGGTGGGTGGGCAGGCCCACCAGGGAATTCTGGTTGAAGGTGATCTCTCCCTGGTCGGGTCGATAGATGCCGGTGATGAGGTTGAAGACGGTGGTCTTTCCGGCGCCGTTGGGCCCGATGAGGCCCATGATGACGCCGGGCTCCACGTCGAAGGAGACTCCGTTTACGGCCGTCAACCCTCCGAAGGTCTTGGTCACGCGGTTGATGCCGAGAAGACTCACGGGGCCGCCTCCTTCCGTTCCGCTCCGGGAATCGCGTAGGAACGGGTCCGTGCCGGGAGGATGCCGCCGGTTCTGAAGATCATCATGGCCACCATGGCGCCTCCGAAGACCATCATGCGGGCGTTGGTGAATCCGCGGAAGAGTTCCGGGAGCCCGATGATGAGGAAGGCGCCGAGGATCACCCCCGGGATGCTTCCGGACCCGCCGAGGATCACCAGCGTGAACATGATGACCGATTCCCAGAAACTGAAGGATTCCGGAGAGATGATGGTCATCTTGCTGGCGAAGAGATCCCCCACCATGCCGGCCCAGGCGGCGCCGATGACGAAAGCCGTGAGCTTGTACCGGGCGGTGTGAATGCCGCTCCCTTCCGCCGCCACTTCGTCTTCTCTCAGGTAGTTGAGGGCTCGGCCGAAGCGGGAATTTTCCAGTCTATGAAACAGAAAGACGGTGACGGCGGCGAAGGACCAGATGAGGTAGAACAGTTCGACGGGTCTGCGCAGCGGGGTCCCGAAAACCGTCGGCCGGTCGATCCCGAAGATGCCGTTGGCGCCCCCGGTGATGCCGAAGATGTTGTTGATCAGGGCGATGCGGACGATTTCCCCCACCCCGATGGTCACGATGCACAAGTAGTCGCCTCGAAGATGAATGATGGGGCGCGCAATGACCAGGGCGAAAAGACCGGCCGTTACGCCGCACAGCGGCAGGAGCCAGAGCACCGGGACGTTGTAGACGGTGTTCAGGATGGCGGCCGTATAGGCGCCGACGGCGTAAAAGGCGGCGTGACCCAGGTTGAAAAGGCCGGCGTGGCCGACGATGAGGTTCAAGCTGAGTCCCAGGATGGCGTAGAGCCCGATATTGTTCAGGACATCCACCCAGTAGGCGTTGAGGACCAGGGGCACCACCGCGAGAACCAGCGCAACGGCCAGGTAGATGTAATGTCGTCGTTCCATCATACTTTTTCAGCCACCCGTTCCCCCAGCAGACCGGTGGGGCGGACGATGAGGATGAAGATCAGGACGCAGAAGGCGATGGCATCCTTCCAGGCGATGGAAAGGTAGGCGGCTCCCAAGGCTTCGATCACCCCGAGCAGAACCCCCCCCACCATGGCCCCCGGGATGTTTCCGATTCCTCCCAGGATGGCCGCGGTGAAGGCTTTCAATCCGTAGACCCACCCCATGGTGAAGTTGATCTGCCCGTAGTGGAGCCCGACCATCAGTCCAGCCGCGCCGCCCAGAGCCGGGCCGACCATGAAGACCAGGAGGATCACCCGGTTCACGTCGATGCCCATGAGGCGCGCCGCGCCCTGGTCGATGGCCGCCGCTCGTATGGCCGTCCCGATCTTGGTCTTTTGGATGAAAAAGTAGAGTATTGCCATGAGCAGCAGCGAGGTCAGCAGGATGAGGATCCGCACCAGCGGGACGTAAAGTCCGAAAAGATTCACGGCGACGCGCGGCAGGATGTTCTGGGGATAGACCTGGAACCGGGCTCCGTAGATCAACATCACGGCGTTCGAAAAGAAGATGGAAGCTCCAAGCGCCGAAACCACCGCCGAAAGGCGGGGCGATTCGCGCAACGGCCGGTACGCCATCCGTTCCAGAAGCGCTCCCACCACCGCCACCAGGCCCATCACCATGAGTGCCAGGACCACGACGCCGGCCAATGGCCCCAGTCGGTCCGTCAGGCCGAAGGCGGTCAGCAGCGTCAGCCCCAGGTAGGCGCCAATGGTGAACAGGTCGCCGTGGGCGAAGTTGATGAGCTTCAGCACCCCGTAGACCATGGTGTAGCCCAGCGCGATCAGCGCGTAGATGGATCCCACCGCCAGTCCGTTGGTGAGTTGCTGGAAGAATTGTTCCATGGATTCATTCTCTGGCTGGGCGGAAATCGGCCCGCGGGGACGCGGGTCCCCGCGAACCACGCAGGAACGGCAGACGTGCTACGGTTGGAGGATGAAGTTGCCCTGGGCGTCCACTTTGTACACACGGTAGACTTCACCCACGCGGTCCCCCTTTTCGTTGAAGGAAAGAGTTCCCGTAAGACCCGGGAAGTCCTTGAATTCCGTGTGCAGGTAGTTGGCCAGCTTGTCGGGGTCCGTCGACTGCGTCGCTTCAATGGCGTGCGTCACCACCCGGAAGCCGTCGCCCGCCAGCACCGCGTAGATGGAATTGGGGGGATGTCCGTACTTTTCGCTGAACTTGGCGAGGAACGCCTTGGCTTCTTCCGTGGGCAGGTCCTTGGGAAGCGGCGCACTCAGGAAGTAGAACCCTTCCGCCGCCTCCGGCCCGGCGATCTTCACCAGGTCTGGATTGTTGGTGGCGTCGCCGCCGATGAAGGGAACGTCCCAGTTCATTTCCTTCTTCTGCCGGAGGAGCAGTCCGGCTTCCGGGTAATAGCCCGTGAAGAAGACCACGTCCGGGCCGGCTCCCTTGAGCTTCGTCAGGATGGCGGTGTAGTCCCTTTCGCCCGGAGTCAGCGCGTCGAAGAAGACGATGTCCACTCCTTTGCCTTCCAGCAGCCCCTTGGCTTCATCGGCCAGGCCCTTGGCATAGGTGGTGTTGTCGTGCAAAATGGCCACCTTCTTGAATCCCAGGGCCTCGATGGTCTGGACCCCCACCCTTCCTTGCTCGTCGTCGCGGGGGCAGGTCCGGAAAAAGTACTTGAGCCCCTTTTCGGTCAGCCGGATGGCGGTGGACCCGTTGGCCACCTGGATGATCTTGCTCTCGTCGTAAATGTTCTGTGCGGCTTCCGTCACGGAGGAACCATACGTGCCGATGACGGCCACGATGCCCTGGGTCGCCAGGCGCTGAGCCGCCAGCGCCGCCTGCCGCGGATCTCCCGCGTCGTCTTCGCTCACGACCTCCACCGGCTTCCCCATGCACCCTCCCCTGGCATTCATCTCTTCGGCCAGCAGATCGAGAACCTGCTTCATTTCCTGACCTTCACTGGCCCAGGGTCCGGTCATGGGGCCCATCAGACCGATCTTGATGGTGTCGGCCGCCAGAGCCGGCCCAACGCCCACGAGACACACAGCCAGCAGTCCAATGAGCACTCTCTTCATCGGTTCCTCCTCCTTGTCTGTCCGGTTCTTGTCAAGTGATGGCGCTGCGGTTAACCTGATACGAGACTCGAAAAGTGCGCGGAAAATATCAGAGAATCGGATTCCTGTCAACTTGACAAAGCGCCGGTCCTCCAGTACCTTCCAGGCGCCGCGCTTTTGTATTTAGCAAACATTGTTCGTATCCCGCAAATATTTTGCCGCGCCCTCGGCCCCGCCGGAGAAAGGAGTTCGAAAACATGGCCTCTGATCTCGACCGCCGCATTCGCCAGACCGGGTTGTGGCTGTATCAGCTCATCGAAGGCGAAACCCCTTCCATCTTCAAGAAGGAATACTGGACCGGGAAGGTCATGGACTGGTGCATGGCGAGCGAAGCCTTCAAGGTGGAGATGTTTCGATTCGTGGACGTCTTCCCGTATCTCACGCGCCCCGAGTCGGTGGCCCGGCATCTCCAGGAATATTTCTGCCGGCCGGAACAGGATTTCCCGGCGGCCCTCCAGCTGGGACTTCGCTGCGTGACCCCCACGTCCCTGGCGGCCAAGATGGTGGCGAAGAGCATGGCCAAGAACATTTCCAACATGGGCCAGCAGTTCATTGCGGGGGCGACGCCGGAGGAGGCGCTTCCGGTGCTGGAAACTCTGAGAAAGCAGGGCATGGCGTTCACGGCGGATCTTCTGGGCGAAGCGGTGGTTTCGCGCAAGGAGGAGGAAGACTACCTCAACCGTTACGTGGATCTCTTCCACTTTCTGGACGGCGCCCAGAAGGGCTGGGCCCCGCTGGGTGGCGGTTCGGGCGACCTGGACTGGGGCTTTGCCCCCAAGATCAATGTCTCCATCAAGCCTTCCGCCATGTATTCGCAGATGAACGCGTGCGCCTTCGACCATTCGGTGGCCATGGCCAAAGAACGGCTCCGGCCCATCTTCCGGCGCGCCGTTCAGGCCGGCGCCTTCGTCTGCCTCGACATGGAACACACGGCGCTGAAGAACCTGACGCTCGCCCTTTACCGGAGCCTCCTGGAGGAACCGGAATTCCGCGGCTACCCGCACACGGGCATCGTCATCCAGTCGTACCTGCGAGACAGCGAGCGCGACCTCAGGGAGCTCCTCCAGTGGGCGAAAAAGCGCCGGCAGCCCGTCGGGGTCCGGCTGGTGAAAGGCGCCTACTGGGATGCTGAGGAGATCTGGGCGCGCCAGAACCACTGGCCCGTCCCCGTATACACGGACAAGTACGAAACGGACGCCAATTTCGAAAAGCTCGCGCGCTACCTCATGGAAAACCATGCGCTGGCGACCTTCGCCTGCGCTTCTCACAACATCCGTTCCATCGCCTTTGTCATGGAAACGGCCAAGGAACTCAGGGTGCCGGACGACCGGATCGAATACCAGGTGCTTTACGGCATGGCCGAACCCGTGCGGACGGCCCTCCGAAAGGCCGGACTGCCGCTTCGCCTCTACACGCCCATCGGTGAAATGATTCCGGGGATGGCCTACCTGGTCCGCCGCCTCCTGGAAAACACATCCAACGAATCGTTTCTCCGGCTCAGCTTTTCCGAGGGTGTGTCCAAGGACCAGCTCCTCAGGGACCCCCTGGATCTTTTGAAAGAGCGCCCCAAGGGCCCTGAACCGCGCTTCGAGGCTTCCGAATACGGCGACAAGGGTCCTTTCGAAAACGAGCCGCCTTGGGACTGGACCCTCGAGGAAGTCCGGGAGCGCTTCGAAAAGGCCATGAAGAAGGTCCGAAGGGATTTTCCGGTCAAAGTGCCCCTTTCCATCGGCGGCAGGAAGGTCACCACCGAAGCCGAGATTCGCTCCACCAATCCGAACCGGGTGGATGAAGTGGTGGGGCGGGTCGCTACGGCGGGGGTGGAGGAGGCGCGGGCGGCGGTGGAGGCTGCCGCAGCGGCGTTTGCGTCCTGGCGCGAGACGCCGCCCCGAGAACGGGCTGAATACCTTTTCAAGGCGGCGGCCGCGGCTCGGAAGATGCGCTGTGAACTGGCGGCGCTCCAGGTGTTCGAGGTGGGAAAGAGCCGCAAGGAGGCGGACGGCGACGTCTGTGAAGCCATCGATTTTCTGGAGTATTACGGCCGGGAGATGATTCGCTTGGGGACTCCCCGCCGGATGGGACGGGTTCCCGGCGAAATCAGTCACCTGTTTTATGAACCTCGAGGCGTCACGGCCGTCATCGCTCCCTGGAATTTTCCGCTCGCCATTTCCATGGGCATGACGTCCGCAGCCCTCGTCACCGGAAACACGGTGGTGTACAAGCCGGCGTCCCAGTCGCCGGTGATCGGATCCATGGTGTACCGCGTCTTTGAAGAAGCGAAGCTTCCCAAGGGCGTCCTGAACTTCCTCCCGGGGCCGGGCGGCACCGTGGGGCACTTCCTGGTCACGCATCCGGATGTGGCGATGATCGCCTTTACGGGAAGCAAGGAAGTGGGGCTCCGAATCATCGAACTGGCTGCAAGGACGGCGCCCGACGCGCCGTTTGTGAAGAACGTGGTGGCTGAAATGGGCGGCAAGAACGCCATCATCGTGGACGCCGATGCCGACCTGGACGAAGCGGTGGTCCACATCCTTCATTCCGCCTTCGGGTACCAGGGCCAGAAATGTTCGGCGTGTTCCCGCGTGATCGTCCTTGAAGAAAACTACGACAAGTTCGTCGACCGGCTGAAGGCGGCCGCGGAAAGCTTGGAACTGGGCCCGGTGGAGGAACCTCAGCATGTCATGGGGGCGGTGATCGATGCGGCAGCCAAAGAGAAGATCCAAGAATACATCCGGATCGGAAAGACCGAAGGCCGGCTCCTGGTGGAAAAACCCGTTCCCGGCGATAACGGTCATTTCGTGCCCTTGACCATTTTTGAAGACATCCGTGTCCATCACCGCCTGGCCCAGGAAGAGATTTTCGGGCCCGTCCTGAGTGTCATGAAGGTGCAGGACTTTGAAGAGGCCCTGCAGGTGGCCAACAGCACCCAGTACGCGCTGACCGGCGGCGTTTTTTCGAGGAGCCCCGCCGACATCGCTCGGGCCCGCAGGGAATTTCGCGTGGGGAACCTCTACATCAACCGCGGATGCACCGGGGCCATCGTGGAACGCCATCCGTTCGGAGGCTTCAAGATGTCGGGTGTGGGGTCCAAGGCGGGCGGCCCCGACTACCTGCTCCAGTTCATGGTCCCTCGCAACGTGGCCGAAAACACCCTGCGACGCGGCTTCGCGCCCTCCGGGGATTGAAGTTCACCACGGTGGAGGTCATTCCAAAGCATGCCACAGCAGCCACCCGAGGGCGGCTCCCGCCGCCGCCCCCAGCGCCCATTGCGCCGTGCGGATCCGCAACGGCGGCCCTTTGCGCCGGCGGGGCCCGCCGGCACCCCTGGAGCCCCCTGCCCCCGCCCCCGCTTCTTCCTGCATGGCGAGGGCGACCACGGTGGCGCCCCAGCCGCCCCGCCAAGGTTCGGCTTCCCGAAATCCCGCCACCATGGGATGGGTCGAAAGCACGCTGTGGACTCGCCTTCTGAGCTTCCCGCTTCCCTTTCCGTGAACGATGACGACCTCGCTGTAGCCCTTATCGGCGGCCGCCCGGAGATAATCGTCCATGACAGACGCGGACTCGGACGGGGAAAACGTGTGCAGATCCAGGGTTTCCTGCACCGGGTATCGAAATGCGTGAGGATCCGATTTTTCCGTCATGTCGCTGTGTCCCCTTACCCTACAATGGTCTTTCATTGTCTTCTGACATCTTAAGCGCTATAAGATATCAATGCGCCGCCCAACGATCGAGCGGTCAGAAACGGCGAAAGGCGTCGGCTCCGGCGGTTTCTTTGCGGTATTGGAATCTCCAGGCACACAAGGAGGCAAGGATGGCATCGGTGAAGGTCCGTTTCGAACCGGAAGAGAAGACCGTGGAGGCCCAACCCGGCGAGACGCTTTTGGACGTGGCGTCCCAGGCAGGCATCTACATCAACAGCCTCTGCGGCGGCCAGGGCGTCTGCGGCAAGTGCCGTCTCAAGGTGACGAGCGGGTCTGTCGATTTTTCCAGCAAGGGCCTCGGCTTTCTGGATCGAAAGGAAATCGATGCCGGCTTCGTGCTGGCCTGCCAGAGCAAGATCAAGGACCAGGACGTGGAGGTCTGGATTCCTCCCGAATCGCGCCAGGAGGAAGAACAGATCCTCATGGCCGACAACATTCTGCACTACGATCAACCCGAGACCTCCGATCAGGAACCGCGGTCCGCCGGGATATCGTACTACCAGCCGTTGAGTCGGAAGTATTTCCTGAATTTGCCTTCGCCGACCATCGAAGACAACATTTCCGATCTCGACCGTATCTTCCGGGAACTGAGGAAGAGGCTGCCCGAAACCCGCCTTCAGTCGGATTTTTCCTGCCTCCGGGGGCTGGCGCGTCTGCTTCGGGACAACAACTGGAAGATCACGGCGACCGTCCATTCCACGGAACCGGAGTGCTTTCAGCTGCAGGCCTTGGAGGCGGGAGACACTTCGGACCGAAACTTCGGGGTAGCCGTCGATGTGGGCACCACCACCATCGTGGCCCAGCTGATCGACCTCCGGGCCGGCAAGGTGGTCGGCGTGGAAGCCAGCCACAACCAGCAGGCCCGTTACGGCGAAGACGTCATTTCGCGAATGATCTTCGCCTGCGGCCGCGGTGGCCTGGACCCCTTGAAAAACGCCGTGGTGACGACCATCAACTCGCTGATCAATTCACTCGTCGTGGGCTCGGGCCTCACCTTCGACGATATCACGAGCTTCGTGGCGGCCGGCAACACCACCATGACCCATCTGCTGCTGGGACTCGAACCCTGCACCATCCGCATCGAGCCCTACATCCCCACGGCCAATCGGTTCCCCTGGGTCTATGCCCGGGAAGTCGGCATCCAGGGGCACCCTCGCTCCGTCCTCCACTGCATGCCGTGCGTGAGCAGCTACGTGGGCGGCGACATCACGGCCGGCGTGCTTGCCTGCGGCATGAACGACCGGCCGGAATTGAGCGCGCTCATCGACGTGGGAACCAACGGGGAAATCGTCATCGGGAACAACGAATGGCTGGTCTGCTGTTCCGCGTCGGCGGGTCCGGCCTTTGAAGGCGGTGGAACCAAGTGCGGCATGCGGGCGACCAAGGGCGCCGTGCAGAAGGCCTGGTTTCACAACGGCCGGCTCCGCTACGAGACCATCGGTGGAGCCAGGGCTCGCGGCATCTGCGGTTCGGGCCTCATCGACCTCATGGCCGAGCTCCTGGCCGAGGGCGTCATCGACCAGAGCGGTAAGTTCGCCGCCAACGAGCACCCGGCGGTGAGGGTGGTCGAAGGCGTTCCGGAGTTCATCGTCGCTCCCGCTGCGGAATCGGAATCGGGCGAGGACGTCGTCATCACCGAGGACGACATTGGGAATCTCATCAAGAGCAAAGGGGCAGTACTGGCCGCCATGAAGGTGCTCATGGAAAACCTGGGGATGTCCTTCCATGATCTTCAGAAGGTCTACGTGGCCGGGGGTTTCGGAGCTCATCTCGACATCGAAAAGGCCGTCATCATCGGCCTTCTGCCCGACCTTCCCAGGGAGCGGATTCAGTTCATCGGCAACAGCTCGGTTGCGGGAGCACGGCAGTCGCTCCTTTCGACCTTTGCTTACAGAAAGGCCGAAGCCATCGCCAGGCAGATGACGTATTTTGAGCTCTCGGTACACCCCGGTTTCATGAATGAATTCGTGGCCGCTCTGTTTCTGCCGCACACGCAGACGGAACTTTTCCCCACCGTCCGCGCCTTCCTGAACGAACGGGCGGCGTCGCGGCGGTGAAGGAGCGGGCCGTCCCCCTTCCACGCGAGGGACGGCATCCGGGGGATGGGCGAAGGAGGCACGATTGAAGGACCACTGCCGGTTTCATCCGGAACGCCGGGCCGCGGTGACCTGTGACAAGTTCGAATACGGCTACTGCGAAGAATGCCTGGAAGCCTGCACCGCCTGCACGGATCCCGAACTTTACTGCCGGCACAGGCCGTCGTGCGTCATTTGGGAGTTGTGCCGGAAGACGATCAAGCGGCGCCGGTGCGCCCCCGCGGAAGCTAATCGCCCGATCGAATCAGCAGGGTCTTGATCTTCTCGCGCTGTTCGATCTCGGCCATGGCGGCCCGGGCTCGTGATTCGTCGGCGAACGGGGTGAGCCGGACCAGGAACAGCGGGCCCAGCTTCGGGTGATCGTAGGGGTTGACTTGGACCGAAAGCCCCTGCTCTTCCAGTCGCCTGGAAAGCCTCTGCGCGTTGGCCTCGTCCCTAAAAGCCCCGACCTGCACGATGAACCGCGGGCCTTCAGCGGGATTTTCTTCCATTTGTGCTTCCGGCTTCCGGGGCGCCGGCGGTTCCGCCCCCGGCGCTTCCAAGGAAGCTTTTTCACTCTTCACCGCGGCGGTGTCTTCGGAGCCCGTTTCGGCGCTCGAGGGAGCGGCCGGTCCTTCGGGAGGCTGCGTCCCGGCTTCACGGGAAGGTTCGGGGGGAGCGCCGCCGGGCGGAAGCGGAGTCCCGGAAGAACCGGGGATCCCGCCCTGTTGAGCCTCGGTTTCAGCGGGTGGTTCATCTCCCTGGGGGCCGAAAAAACGAGGCTGAAACGAGGCGGCCTCTTCCTTGGGAATCTCCTTGACCACCCGGTTGCGGCCGGATTCCGACTCTTGAAGGTCTTCTTCCGGCTTGTTTTTCCAGAGAAATGTGAGCAGCATCACGACGATCACGCAGACCGACAGTGCCCCGACCACTTTGACGACCAATCCGGCTCCCGGAGAAAAAGGTCGCCCGGGCGGCGAACCCTTCCCCGTGAACATCTTTTTCCTCGGGGTCGATGGCTTCATGTCGTTCCTTTCCGCGATTTTTCAATCGCGCGACGGAATCCCGGCATGGCCTTCTCAATGACCCGGTTGTCCACGCAATAGGCGATCCGGAAATGGCCCGGCCCTCCGAAACCGCTGCCGGGGACCACCAGGATGTTTTCTTCCTGGAGCAGCCGCACGAAGGCCACGTCGTCCGGGATGGGACTTCTGGGGAAGAGATAGAAAGCGCCCGGAGGTTCCACGACCTCGTAGCCCGCATCCCGGAGCCCCTGGCACAGGAGGTCTCTTTTTCGACGGTAGATGTCGACGTCGACACACTGCTCGAGAAGCCCTCCAATGAGCCGCTGCATGAGAGCCGGAGCGTTCACGAATCCCAAGATGCGGTTGGCGAGAACCATGGCCCCCAACAGGCGGGGGCCGTCTTCCGCATCGGGATGTACGGCCGCGTAGCCGATCCGTTCCCCCGGAAGGGAAAGGTCCTTCGAATAGGACGTCACCACCACGGTGTTCCGGTAATGTTGAAAAATGGAAGGCACCCCGTGCCCGTCGTAAACGATCTTGCGGTACGGTTCATCGGAAATCAGATAGAGGCTCCGGCCGTAGCGCCGGCTCTTCCGGTCCAGGATCTCCCCCAGATCGTCCAGCGAGTCGCTGGAGTAAATCTGCCCCGTGGGGTTGTTGGGGGAGTTGATGAGCACGACCTTGGTCTTGAGGCCGATGGCCCGGTCCAGGGCTTCCAGGTCCAGCGTGAAGTCGTCCCGGGTCGGAACCACTTGGAGCGAACCGCCATGGTTGTCCGCATAGAACCCGTATTCCACGAAATACGGTGCCGGTACCAGCACTTCGTCGCCGGGATCCAAGAGCGCCTTCAGCCCCACGTTGAGGGCCCCGGCGGCTCCGCAGGTGAGGATCACGTGGTCGGCCTTGAAGGAAACCCCGTGTTCGCGGCCGAGATACGCAGCCAGCGCTTCCCGGGTTTCCGGAAGTCCGGCGTTCGGCATGTAGGCGTGCATGTCCTCGGACCCGTTCCGGATCAGGTCCAGCAAGCGTTCGCGGACGGCCGGCGGCGGGGGAACATTGGGATTTCCCAGGCTGAAATCGAATACGTTTTCGGCACCGTGAATCTTCTTGAGCCGCGCGCCCTCTTCGAACATCTTCCGGATCCACGAAGCCCGCTCCATGAACTGGGCCATCTTGACCGCCACTGCCATCGAATGCCCTCCACTTCGAACCACACGCGAACCGAGAAACGGAAACGGACGCACACGCCCCGGGAACATGCCGGAACCACGAAAAGCCGCTTCACCGGCTTGAGTCCCCGCCATAATAAGCCAGAGCCTCCGCCGCCTTCAAGTGCTAACCGAGTGCCCCAAAAACGCAAATCCCCCTCCCTCAACAAAAGGGACGCTTGCGGTACGCTCTAGCCTTCACGGCCAGATTCGGGACTCCAGAGCATCTCGTAGAGACGCTCGTGGGTGGTGTCGATGCGGTGCAAGCCCTTTGCCCGGGCGTGCCGCCCCGCTGCCTCGTATTCCGAACGGGTGAGTGTTCGAGCGAGGGGCGGGACGGTTCTTGCCAGGTGGCACGGCCGGAAGTGTCCCATGAGGTTGAGATGCGTTTCGGTGGAGAGTGTTTCGGCCACCCAGTCCAGGACCGCGAATGTTTCGCCGAGGTATCCGGGAAGCACCAGGTGCCGGAGCAGGAGGCCTCTGCGAGCCAGGCCGCGACCGTCCGTCTGTAGGTCTCCCACCTGCCGGTGCATCTCGACCAGAGCGCGCCGGGCCGTTTCCGGGTAATCCGGGCTGCCGCAGAGCTTCTTCGCCGTTTCGGGTTCCCAGAATTTGAAGTCGGCCAGGTAAATGTCCACCACGCCTTGGATGGCCTTCAGGACTTCCACGCGTTCGAAGCTGCTGGTGTTGTAGACTACCGGCAGCGAAAACCCGGCCGTCCGGGCGTGTTCCAGGGCCTGGAGCATGTGCGGGAGGTAATGGGTCGGCGTGATGAGGTTGAGGTTCACGCAGCCTTCGGCTTCAAGCCACAGGAAACAGTCCGATAGTCTTTCCGGGCCGACCTCCGTCCCTTCCCCCTTCCAGCTCATCTCCCATGTCTGGCAGAAAAGGCACCGGAGCGTACAGTGAGAAAAGAAGACGGCCCCGGAGCCCGTGTCGCCCACCAGGCAGGCTTCTTCGCCAAAATGAGGCATGTAGTCCGCGATTTTGACAGTGGCGGGAGCTTCACACCGCCCGAGTTCTCCCGCGGGACGGTCCACCCCGCATTCCCACGGGCACAACCGGCAGGATCGGTAGGATTTCAAGGAGACGGGATTCATGATGTTCCGCCGTCTTGCGACCGGCAGGAACAGGTTTCCCGCGAGAAGCGATAGACGGTCAGGCGCTCTTTTTCATAGGACAGCGTGAGCACCGCCTTGAAGCCTCGAAGCGGGAAATGAGGGCCGTAGACCAGGAGGTCTCCTCGCCATCCTTCAAGGCCATCGGCCAGCGCGTCGAGGGGCTTGTCCGGGTATACGTAAAGGCAATCGGCGTTTTGCACGGTAAGCCTCAAAAAATCACCGCAGGCAAAACCGACCCGTCCCGAAAGGTCCAGTTCCCCGGCCAGGCGTTGAGCCGCACGGCAGAGATCGGGGTCGATTTCTATGCCGATCGCCCGGGTGAAAAGCCCCGCGATGCAGGTGACGATGCCGTCGCCGCTTCCCGCATCCAAGAAAAGCCGGTAGCGGTCCAGGGGAAGCGCTTCAAAGAAGGAGTAGACGGCTTCCGCGGTGGAGGCGGCCCACGCGCCCTTCGCGGTCAGCCGGTAGGGGGCTCCGCGTGTCTCTTGGAGCGACCGGTATCGTCTTTCAAAGCGGGCGGCGATGCGGTGAAATGAGGTCCTTCGATCCACGGAGAAAATCAACTGTTTCCGAGGAAACTCTTTTCGAAATAAAAGCCGGCGGGGACGGATACGAGAGGTGAAACCAGGCAATCCATTCCGAGCAGCACCCCGGGATTGGTCACCGCGTTGCACCCGATCTCCGTCCGGTCCCCGATGACGGCCCCCAGCTTGCGAAGTCCCGTATCGATCCGTTCTTCTCCGATGCGGACCCGCACCGTGGACCCCGTGATCTTGAGGTTGGCCAGCTTGGTTCCAGCGCCCAGGTTGACGTCGCGCCCCAGGATGCTGTCCCCGATGTAGGCGAAATGCCCTGCCTTGGCCCCGTCCAGGAGGATGCTCGACTTGACCTCCGTGGTGTGGCCCACGACACAGCGGTCGCCGATGAGGCACTTTCCCCGAACGTACGCACCCTGGCGGATTTCCGTGCGGTCCCCGACAACCGTCGGGCCCTTGATGAGGGCCCCGGGTTCGACCACCGTGCCGCGGCCCAGCTTCACCCGGTCGTCCCACAAGACGCAGCCCGCAAAAAGGACCGTGGCCTCGGTCGTTTCCCGCCCGGAAACCACGACCTTCAACGAACGCTTGGTGGCGTCGCCGCCGAGAATTTCGAACCCGTCCTCGTAGACTTCACCGTCCCAGAGAAGCACCGTCCGTTTCAGGGGTTCACCGGGTCGAAAGAAGCGTGGCAGCGGAGTCGACAGAAGATCTTCCAGGTAAGGCCCCAAGGACTTCAGGATGTCCCACACGGGATCGCGGCCACCCAGAAGCTCTCCGTGCCGGAGCCCTTCCAGCTGAAAAAAGAACTCCGCTGGCGCCGTCAACGTCCCCTCCCGTCCCTCTCCCGTCTTCACAGGCACCCTTCCTTTTCAAACCGGTGGTGTTCCACCTTGGCGCACTTGTTCATCACCACCTTGAGCCCCGCGCGCCGGGCTTTGTCGGCGGCTTCGTTGTGAGCCAGCCCCAGCTGCATCCAGACACAACCGGCGCCCGCTGCGATCGCTTCGTCCACGATCCCGGGAATCGCTTCGATATTTCGGAAAACGTCCACGATGTCGATCCGCTCCGGAACCGCCGCCAGGTTGGGGTAACACGTCTCTCCCAGCACTTCCTTGTACTTGGGGTTCACGGGGATCATCTTGTAACCGTGTTCCTTCAGGTATTTCGCGACCTTGTGACTATCGCGCTCTTCCTTGTGTGAAACCCCCACCACGGCGATGGTCCTGGCCCGCTTGAGGATTTCCATCACTTCGCGATCGTCCGCGTTCTTTTCCGGGATCTGGCATTCCATCACGGTTCTCCTTCGATTTCCACCGGGTGACACCTGGGGAGGCGCTGCAGCGGCACGTTGGGCTCACCATAGTCAAACCCGCCATAGGGGTCAAGGCGGCCGAACGGCGCATGGCAGCCGCCCGGGAGCAAAGCGGCGGCATTTCGCCCGGAGTTCATCCATGGGGTGGGGCCCAGAGCGCCATTTCCAGTGGAACGTCGGACGCCAGCCACCGGTTGTCTTTCAAATCCTTGAGCCGCTTCCGGTAGTATTTCACCCGAGCCTGGAGGGTCGGGTCACCGGGATCCGCTCCCAGGGCCTCTTCCGCTTCCTTCAAAACGGCGCGCACTTCGCGGTAGTCCCTTTCCACGGCGCGGGCCTCTTCTCGGATGCCGTGGTATTCGTCCAGATCCGGCGCATCGTCGAAAAACCACATCGTCATGGATTCCCCTCCTCATTCCAGGTGCGGCGCATCGTTTCCCCTCGGGAGCGATTTCGGCCGGAGCAGGCCGAAGACTCCTCGAGCGGTCGCCTGCGTGCAATCCGGCAGATCCTTGCCTCTTAACAATGAATCTTACTCAGGTTCACCCACCCGTTCAACCCTGCCGGATGAGCAAAGGCGTTTTTCGCGCTTCGAAGCACCCACTTCCATGGGACGGGAACAGCAGTGATGCGGTCCTGTCAACCCTTCATGGGACCCAGGATCGCCGGGGCATCGGCCACCTTGGCTCCCCGGCCCTCCTCCAGAACGATCACTTCCGCTCCCTGAGGTTGCCATTTCAAGGGTTTTCTGGCAGAAGAAAGGCATCGCATCAAACGCCCACGCCCTTTTCTGGTGGACGTCGACCTCGGGACAATGCAGTGGCGCATGATGGATGCGCATCTGCACGACGCGCCTTTTGAAAAGCCACTCGTTTCGCCTTGTCGGGCGGCCTGCCCTTTTGACGATTCCTTGCGGAGTGAACGCCATGGATGGAGATGCCGGGAAATCTTCCAGGATGCTGGGCGTTCTGATGTTGTGGATCTGGGTGGCCGCCGCCCTGCCCGGTGACGGTGCGGCCCAGACCATGCAGTAGCGGCCCTCGTCGTTTTCTCGTTCTGGCTGCTTTCGCGTATCGTGCTGCGCTGGGATGCGCTCTTCCGGCGGCTGGGCATCAACCCGCTCCTTCACGGCATCATCCGCCAGATGTTTCGAACCGTGATCGTCCTGGCAGGGGTCGTGCTGGCCTTGGACATCCTGGATGTCACGGCACTGGCCGGGGCCCTCGTTGGAGCCGCGGGCCTGGCGGGGTTGGCCATCGGCTATAGGTTCAGGGACATCGTGGAAAACTACCTGGCAGGGTTTTTCCTCAGCCTGCGCAGTCCGTTCACCATCAACGACCTGGTGCAGATCGAAAGCCACGAAGGCAAGGTCGTGCGGCTCACCTCCCGGGAAGTCATCCTGATGACCCTCGACGGCAATCACGTGCGCATTCCCAATTCCCTGGTTTTCAAGAGCGTCATCCAGAATTTCACCCGCAACCCGCGACGGCGCTTCCGTTTCAAGGTGGGTGTCGGAACCGGGGAAGACTTGGGGACTGTGCAGGAACTGGGCTGTGACACCCTTCGCGCCATGAAAGGGGTCATGGCGGATCCCGGGCCGTTCATGCGGGTGGTGGGACTGGGCGACTTCAACGTGGTGGTGGAATTTTTCGGCTGGGTGGACCAGCAGGCGGCGGATTTTCTGAAGGTCAAGAGCGAGGCGATCCGGCTCGTCAAGGCCGCCCTGGATGAGGCCGGTATCGACATGCCGGAACCCATCCGAAATATCCGGGTGCAGGAGGTGCCGTCGCCCCGGGCTGCAAGATCGCTCCGAACTGAAAGCGCAGCCCAGGAGGTCATCGAGCGGGAAGCCCGGAAGATGGACGTGTCGCCGGACCGGCAGCTGGACGAACAGATCAAGGAGGACCAGGCGGCTTCGAAGGAAACGAATCTTCTCCGCGACTGAACGCGGTTCCACGCCGCCGTTGCAGGGCCTTCAAGCGGGGTGGTGGTTGCCCCCTCCCCCGCAGGATCAGGGCTCTGAAAAAGCTGTTTTCCGATTCCCGGGCGGCATCGGGCCGGGAAGACGGTAAGGGCGGCCCAAAGGCCGCCCCGTCCCTGGAGGAGACCGCCCGGATGGAGGACCGGGCGGGCGGAACAGCATCACCGATGTCCGCAGATCCTTCCCGAGCCATGCCGGTCGTTGGGCCTGAGGTCACGCTGTCCGAGGCGGCTCACTCCGCTGCGGTGTCATCGGCCTCCGGTGCGGGGGGAAAGCCCGGAAACAGTCCCCCGCCGTGCGTCTCGTGCCAGCTTTGAATCTTTTCACGCTGTTGCTCGGTAAGAACGGAAACCAGTTCATGGCGCATTCTGGCCCCCAGGACCGCCAGTTCTTCTCCGGCCGACGCCACGGCCTGGTGGGCCGCTCGGACGGCCGCCTCATCAAAGGTGTCTCGAGCCATGACGGTTTTCATCTCCTTCCGCGCTTCCCGATGGGCCCTGAAAGCCTGCTGAAATGCCGGCCGGTAGGCGGCTAAGACATTCAGTATCTTTTCCTGCTGTTCGGGAGTGAGTTTCAGTTCCAGGATTTTTTCCATTCCGTGGAAGAGCCCCGGGCCGGGCCCAAAGCCCCCGTGACGGTGGCCTCGATGGCCGAAAGCCGAGGCGTCGCCGGCAAGGAGCGCGCCCACCGTCAAGGCCGTGACCATGAAACCTCCAACCCATGAACCGTACCGCTTCATTGCACTCTCCTTATTTTTTCAGGTTTGCGTCCATCCAGGCGCCGGTTCCGGCGAAACCCCCGGGACAGGGTTCACGTTGCATCCCTACCGTCACCTCCTTTCATCACGCCGAGTATTCGCTTCATTTGCCGAGATGTTTAACCCGGATGCCGGTAAATGGGTGTCAACTTATGGAGAATTCATGAAAAAATCTGTAAATGGGTGTTCCGCGCTTAACATTTCTTGACATACGCAGCGCGGGTCTTTCGGCTATGCTGAACGAGACATTGCGCGCGATGGAACGCAAAGGGAGGACGGAACATCATGGACGGCCCCATCCGGCTGCTGGTCGTGGACGACGACACGGAGCTCTGCGAACTCCTCGAGGAGTACCTTGAACCCCATGGTTTTTCCGTCATTAGCGTCCACGACGGGGAAAGCGGTTTGCGGACGCTTGCGGGACAGTCTTTCGACGCGGTGATCCTGGATGTGATGCTCCCGGGCCGCGACGGCCTGGAAGTACTGCGGGGGTTAAGGGCGCGAAGCGATTTGCCGGTTCTCATGCTTACGGCACGAGGCGACGACGTGGACCGGATCGTGGGGCTGGAACTGGGCGCGGACGACTATCTCCCCAAGCCCTTCAATCCGAGGGAGCTCCTGGCGCGGCTGAGAGCCATCCTGCGGCGCTCGCGGCGAGACGCCGGGGAGACAGCTGGCGCTTCGGCGGGCGGCGGGACTTCGTCACCCCGGCCGCCCGGGGCGATCCGGGTGGGGGACGTCGCCTTGAACCCGGGAACCCGCTCGGCCACGCGAGCCGGCAAACCTCTTGCGCTCACCACCGTGGAGTTCAACCTTCTGGAAACACTGCTTCGAGCGGCGGGCGAAGTCTTGAGCCGCGAGGAACTGAGCCTGCAGGTGCTCGGCCGGAAGCTCCAGGCCTACGACCGCAGCCTGGACGTGCACGTGAGCAACCTCAGGAAAAAACTGGGGGAACTGCCGGGCGAGGCCGAAAGGATCAAGACCGTCAGGGGCGTGGGTTACCTTTACAGCCTTGCGGAAGCCGAGGAGACATCGGAACAGGGGCGCCGGGGCGAGGTGCGGGAATGAGAAGCCTCTTTGTGAAGATCTTTGTGGCCTTCTGCGCCACCATCATCCTGGGGGCCGCGATTTCCTTCATCGTGCTGGGGTGGCTCTTCCCGCGGGAAGACCGCATCGAAGGCCGGCGCGCCGTGGTGCGCCACAACCTGCGCCTCGCCGGAGCGGTCGCCGTTCGGATTTATGAAGACCGGGGACCGGAGGAACTCGCCGGCTTCGTCCGGGAACTGGAAGGCGACGGCCCCGGCCGACTCTTTGTGCTGGACGCCGACGGAAGGGAACTCACGGGACGGCCGCTCCCGCCTGAAGCGCCGCGCCTCTCGCGGCGCCCCGAGGGGAACCGCGAACGGCGACCGGCGATTCCTCCTCCCGAGTTCCTGGCCCTGCAAGTTCACGGTCCTTCGGGGAAGTCCTATACGGTGGTCCGGCACCTTCCGCGGCCCGCCAGACCGTGGGGGAGGCCGTCACCTTACCAGATCACGCTGGCGGGATTGCTTCTGGCGTCCATGGTGCTTTGCTTCTTTCTGGCCCGCCATCTGGTGGCCCCGCTTCGGACGCTTCAGGCCGCGGCCAGGCGGCTCGCTGCAGGGGACTTGTCCACCCGTGTCGGTTTCTCGCTGGGCGACCGCAATGACGAGTTCGGCAAATTGGCCCGTGACTTCGATCACATGGCCGGGCGCTTGGAGCATCTCGTGGAAATCCAGCGACGCCTGATCCGGGATGTCTCTCACGAACTCCGATCTCCGCTTACCCGCCTTGCCGTGGCGCTGGAACTCACCCGGGAACAAGCCCCGAGCGAACTTCACCCCTTCCTGGAACGCATCGGGAAGGAAGCTTACCGCCTGAACCATCTCATCGAACAGATCCTCACGCTGGCGCGTTTGGAAGAGGGCCGCGACGTCCGCGAAGGGGCACCGGTAGTCGTGGACCGTGTGGTCGGCGAGGTGGCGAAGGATGCGCGTTTCGAAGCGCAGGCGCTTGACGTCGGCGTGGAAACGCCGAGACTGGATGCGGCGGTGATCACCGGTGAAGCGGAACTCCTTCGGAGCGCCGTGGAAAACGTGGTTCGAAACGCCGTCCGGCATTCACCTCGAGGCGGCGTGGTGAGTGTCTCAGTAGAGCGCGGCGGGGATGGCTCGCAAGATCGGGTGGCCGTGGTTGTGGAAGACCAGGGTCCGGGGATTCCGGAAGACCAACTGGATCACCTCTTCCGACCGTTTTACCGTGTGGAGGATGCTCGAGATCGCAAGACCGGCGGCACCGGCTTGGGACTCGCCATTGCCGAACGGGCGGTGAGGCTTCACGGCGGCCGGATTTCCGCGGAAAACCGACGGGAAGGCGGGCTCCGTGTTGTGATCGATCTTCCGGGGGCGTGAGACGACAGAAACTGGAAACCCCCATGGATCTTGATCTCCATGGGGGTTTCCAGATGGACTCGGATGGCGTTGGCTGCTCGGTGGTGGAGATGACGGGATTCGAACCCGTGGCCTCAGCCTTGCGAAGGCTGCGCTCTCCCAGCTGAGCTACATCCCCGATTTTTCGTGGGACATATATCCCCTTTCCGGGTCGCTGTCAAGCAGGACGCGGGAAGATCCCAAAGTTCGGAAACCGCCCTCAAACCGAAAAGGCCGTGCGCTCGTTTCAAGCGGAAGCTGGCCTCAAGGTGGACGGCTTGGTGGGTCCGGCGACCCGCGCGGCCGTGGACTCGGAATCGTGAACCCGGTTCCCGGCGGGAGCTCGCTTCGAGGGTCGAAACGGGACGCAACCGGATCGGAATCAGGGGAGAAAAGCGCTGATGAAAAGGATTCTCTCCATCGACGGCGGCGGCATCCGCGGCATTATCCCGGCCGGCGTGCTGTCCGAACTGGAACGGCGCACGGGGAGACCCACCGCGGAATGCTTCGATCTCATCGTGGGCACTTCCACCGGCGGCATCCTGGCCCTGGGGCTCACACGGCCAAACGCTTCGGGAAAGCCTTTTTACACGGCCAGAAAGCTCATGGAGCTTTACGAAAAGCACGGAGAAGAGATCTTTTCGCGATCCTTCTGGAAAGGCATGAGTTCGGTGGGTGGAGCCGTCGACGAACGTTACGACCACAAGCCTTTCGAACGGGTGTTGGACCGGTATTTCCAGGAAGAGATTCTCGGGAACGCCCTGAAGCCCGTGCTTCTCAGCAGCTACGACATCGAAAACCGATCGCCTTTTTTCTTCAAAAGTTGGAAGGAAGAGATGCGCAGCGTTTCGATGAAGGCTGCGGCGAGGGCCACGTCCGCTGCCCCCACCTTTTTCGAACCTGCACCGGTGGCCATCGGGCGGAAGAAAGTCTACCTGATCGACGGCGGGGTCTTCGTGAACAACCCGGCGGTTTCCGCTTATGCGGAAGCCCGCCGGCTCTTCCCCGACGAGACGGACCTCCTAGTGGTTTCCCTTGGGACCGGGGAACTCATCCGCCCCATCCCCTACCGGGAAGCCAGGAGTTGGGGGCTGGTGCAATGGGCCATCCCCATGCTCAACGTGGTATTCGATGGCGTGAGCGACGCGGTGGACTACCAGTTGAAACATCTCCTGGGCGAACGCTTCTTCCGTTTTCAGGTGTCTCTGGAACGGGCGAGCGACGATATGGACAATGTCCACCCGAGCAACATCGACGCCTTGAAACAGGAAGCGAAGACCCTGATCCGCAAGGAGAAGGCCAGACTGGAAACCCTTCTGACCCTTCTGTGACAGGCGGAGCGGGCGACGAACCCGTGCATTCGGCGGGGGGTCGGGGTGGAGTCGCCGTCACTTCACGTACCGTGAAGCCCATGCGGCCAGGACCCCGCCCACGTAGGTCCCATCTCGGCGGTTCGAAAGCAGGTGGTCGCCCCCGGGGACACTCACGAAGCTCTTGGGCTGTCCGGCCGCGGCGAAGATTTCTTCGGCGTTTCGAAACGGCACCACCCGGTCCTCGGGCGAATGAAAGACCATGAGGGCCTTCCCAAGAGACCGGACTGCCTGCGGCAATTCGTTCCTTTCCAGGTCTTTGAGGAAAGACTTTCCGATTCGGAAGGGGCGGCCCGCCACCTCGATCTCGGCCTCGCCTTCCCGCAGGATCTGTTCCCGAACGCCTTCGAAGAGGCGCAACATGGTGGAGGTCTGAGCCGGGGCGGCGATGGTGGCGACGGCGGTAACGGCGGGAATCCGGGCCGCCGCCAGGAGCGCCGCCGCACCGCCCAGCGAATGCCCGATCAGGAGCTTCGGGGCGCCGTGGTTCTTTTCCAGGAAATCGGCGGCGGCCTTCAGGTCGTCCACGTTGCTGGAAAAGGTAGTTCGAGCGAAATCGCCTTCGCTTTCACCGAGCCCCGTGAAATCGAACCGGAGAACTGCGATCCCGCTTTCCGCCAGGACCTTGGAGATATGGTAGACCACGTTGTAGTCTTTGGTGCAGGTGAAGCAGTGGGCGAACACGGCGTAGGCGGCGGGCGGCTCCGGGCCCGGAAGGTCCAGTCGGGCGTCGAGTCGTTCGCCGCGCGGGTTGCGGAAAGAGATCCTCCGGAACTGCATGGTCATCCCCTCGCCGGCCGCCGGCGAGAATCGGCGGGTGCGCCCTTGGGCTTCCCCGTACCCGGAAGCCTTCCTTCAGGGGTGAGCCGCATTTTTCGAATGAGCTGTTTACGTTTGAAATCGCCGTATTTTCCGAATCGTCCGCGACGAGACATGGAATAACCACCTCCACCCATCCCACGGAAACCCAAGCGTACGGTCTCGATCCCTCGAAGTTCCTTCCGCCTGAATGGTAAACGATTCCGGTTCGAAAGGCATCCCTAAAGGAATTGACCCCTCGCCGTCCGCCCAAGCCCGGTCCGACGCGGCGGCGAAGGGTTTCCTTTATTGACACCTTCGACTATTTTGTGACAGTTAGGCCCGTCGAGGGTGACCCGCAAGGCCGCGCGCTCGAGTGCTTGGTTCGAAACGTTCATCGTTGATGGAGAAGAAGGTTTATGACATCGGTTTTCGGGGTTTGGGACAACAAGGTTTATCACCATGACGCGGAGCCCCTGGAAAACAACCCGGCGCTGGCGTCGCTCAAGGATATCGAGGAGTTCGAACCGGGGAACAAGATCCTTGCCGTCATGGGCTGGGACGGGTTTTTCGTGTTTGACGAACGGGCGGACATCATCGACATGACGCGGGCCTACATGGAAGTGGTCCAGAGGGAATCGTGCGGAAAGTGCGTTCCCTGCCGCATGGGCACCCGAGTGGCCGCGGACATCTTGACTCGGATTGCGGAAGGCAAGGGTTCGGAGGACGATTTCGAAACCCTGGTCCGGATCGGGGAACTGGTCCGGGAAGGTTCCATGTGCGAACTGGGCCACACCGCCATGAATGGGCTGCTCCACGCCTTGGAGCAATACGAGGACCTGTTCCGCGAAAGCATCGCCACGGGGCGACGCCATCCGCGCTGGACCTATCACACCAAGGTGACCGCTCCCTGCATCGAGGCCTGCCCGGAACGGCTGGACATTCCCGCTTACATCGACTTCATCCGGACGGGCCGGTACACGGAATCGCTTTCCATCATCCAGGAAAAGAACCCGCTGGCGTCGGTGTGCGGGCGGGTGTGCGTACGGTTTTGTGAATTCGCGTGCCGGCGGGGCAAGCTGGACGACCCGGTGGACATCAAACACCTCAAGCGGTTCGTTTCCGATGTGGAAATGGACGCCGCGGTGAAAAAGAGGGAAACCCGGCTGCCCGTCGCCCCCTCCGATGCCAGCAAGGTGGCCATCATCGGCGCGGGTCCCGCGGGCATCACGGCCGGCTATCACCTGCTCCGGAAGGGCTACCGGGTGGAGATCTTCGAAGCGCTCGACGAACCCGGCGGCATGGCCGCGGTGGGCATTCCGGATTACCGGCTGCCGCGCCAGGTGCTTCGGACCGAAACCCAGATCGTTCAGGAAATGGGTGGGATCATCCATTACAACCGGAGGCTCGGCCGGGATTTTACTCTGGATGATCTGAAGGCTCGAGGGTTCCAAGCGGTGTTTGTGGCCATCGGCTGCCAGCTGGGGACCAACCTGGGAATCCAGGGTGAGGAGGCGGAGCCGGGGGGTTACTATCCTGGGGTCGAATTCCTGAAAGCCATCAACCGGAACGAGCCCATCGAGATGGGGCGCCGGGTGGTGGTGGTGGGCGGCGGCAACGTGGCGATGGACTGCGCCCGGTCGTCCCTGCGGCTGGGAGCGGACGAAGTCCACCTGGTTTACCGGCGAACCCGCGAAGAGATGCCGGCGGACAAGGTGGAAATTCATGAAGCTGAAGAGGAGGGGGTGCGCTACCATTTCCTGGCCAATCCCATCCGCCTGGTGGTGGAAAGCGGCCGGGTGGTGGGCGTGGAATGCCTTCGCATGGAGCTGGGCGAACCCGACAAATCGGGCCGGAGGCGCCCCGTGCCGGTGGAAGGTTCCGAATTCCTGATCGGCTGCGACATGGTGATCCCCGCCATCGGCCAGCGCATGGATACCTCCTGCCTTACCGGGTCCTGCGACCTCAGACTCACCCGCTGGAACACCATCGCCACCGACCCGGAAACCCTTCAGACTTCCGTGGAATGGGTGTTCGCAGGAGGCGACTGCGTTTCGGGGCCGGCGACCCTCATCGAAGCCATGGCCGCCGGGTTTCGCGTGAGCCATTCCATTGACCAATACTTGAAGGAAGGTCGGGTGGAGCTCACGGAAGAGGAACGGATGAGCCGGGTGCTTCGGGCGGTTTCGGCCGTGGACGAAGACGTGGTGGACCGGCTGGGGCGGGGCGAACACCGGGTGGCCGTCCCGACACGCGCCGTGGAAGAGCGGGTGGACGACTTCGAAGAGGTGGAAATGGGACTTTCGCCGGAAGACGCGCTCATGGAAGCCGACCGCTGCCTGCGCTGCTACCGGATTCTGCTTGTTGCGACGGAAAAGTGAGCCCCGCGCCACGAGACTCCGCCGACGTTTCCCACGCTTCTGTCAGACTCCGAGACCTGCTGCTGTGATTGCGGACCAGAAAACGAGTGAAGGACATGACGCTGAACGCCAAATCCGAATTGAAACGTGTGCCGGTCGAAATCGATGGAAAAACCTACATGGCCCGGGAAGGTCGAACCATCCTCGATGTGGCCAGGGAAAACGACATCCGGGTTCCGACGCTGTGCTACCATCCCAAGCTGAAACCGCTGGGCTCCTGCCGCATGTGCATTGTGGAAGTGGAGGGGACGCCGACGCCGGTGGCAGCCTGCACCACGCCTGTGGCCAAAGGCATGTCGGTCCGGACCCGTTCGGCGGCACTCGACCGGCTGCGCCGTGAAACGCTGAAGCTCATCTTTTTGAAGCATCCCATGAATTGCGCGGCCTGCGAAATCAATGGAAGCTGCCAGCTGCAGGATCTCGCCCACGAATACGACATCAATCACACCGATTGGCATACGTACAACATTCGGCCCGTGGAGCAGGAGTCCGAGGAGTATGCGACGCCCCTCATCCGCTACCATTCGCGGCGCTGCATCCTGTGCGGGCGCTGTGTTCAGGCGTGCGTGGAAATCAGCGAGGTGGGGGCCATCAACTTCAAGGGCCGTGGGGCTTCGGCTCGCATCGCACCCGTGGAACAGGCCTACAACGTCAAGCCGGAATGCGTTTCCTGCGGCGAATGCATGGCGGTCTGCCCCGTGAACGCTCTGACGGAAGCGGTCGGAAGACGGCGCGGCAAGGCGTGGGAGACGCGAAAGGTCCGTACGACCTGCACGTATTGCGGTTGCGGCTGCCAGCTGGAACTGAACGTGGTGGGGGATCGCGTGACCGGCGTGACGCCCTTCGACGGCGGAGTGAACCGGGGAGCGCTCTGCTCCAAGGGCCGCTTCGGCTACGAGTTCATCAACCACGCGGACCGGCTGAAACACCCCATGATCCGCCGGAACGGCTACTGGGAGGAGGTCAGCTGGGACACGGCGCTGGATTTCGTGGCCGATCGGCTGTCCGAAATCCGCAACGCCCATGGCCCGGACGCCCTGGGAGCGCTCAGTTCCGCCCGGGCCACCAACGAGGACAATTACCTGTTTCAGAAACTGATCCGGGGGGTTCTCGGGACCAACAACATCGACCACTGCGCCCGCCTCTGACACAGTTCCACCGTGGCCGGTCTGGCCGCAGCCTTCGGAAGTGGCGCGATGACCAATTCCATTTCGGAAATTGAAGACACCGACCTGATTTTCATCACCGGAAGCAACACCTCGGAAGCGCACCCCATCATCGGCCGCATGGTCAAGCGCGCCGTGGATCGGCGCCGCGCCAAGCTGATCGTCGTCGATCCCCGCCAGGTGGTCATGGTGAGCTTCGCCAACATCTGGCTCCGGCCCCGCCCGGGAACGGACGTGGCGTGGATCAACGGCATGATCCACGTCATCCTGGAGGAAGGGCTCTGGGACCGAGCGTTCGTGGATGAGCGCACCGAGGGTTTCGAAGAACTGAGAGAGGCGGTCCGGGGCGATACGCCGGAAGCCGTGGAACGGATCACGGGCATCCCGGCCGAAGAACTCCGGCGGGCGGCGCGATTGTACGCTCGAGCGCCCCGGGCCATGATCCTTTATGCCATGGGCATCACCCAGCACACCCACGGCACCGACAACGTGAAGGCGCTCGCCAACCTGGCCATGATCTGCGGCAACGTGGGCCGGGAAGGCACCGGGTTGAATCCGCTTCGCGGCCAGAACAACGTCCAGGGGGCCTGTGATATGGGGGCGCTGCCCAACGTGTTGCCCGGCTACCAGAGCGTCATCGACGAGGAGGTGCTCGCCCGCTTTCAGCAGGCCTGGGCCACCGGGGTCCGGCTTTCCAACCGGGTGGGCCTTACGGTGACCGAAATGTTTCCGGCCGCCCTGCAACGTCGCATCCGCGCCATGTACGTCGTGGGGGAAAACCCGGCGCTCAGCGACGCCAACGTCGCTCACGTGCGCAACGCCCTAGAATCGCTGGATTTCCTGGTGGTTCAGGACATCTTCTTCACGGAGACGGCCGCGCTGGCCGACGTGGTCCTCCCGGCGGCTTCTTTCGCAGAAAAGGACGGGACGTTCACCAACACGGAACGGCGTGTGCAGCGGGTGCGCAAGGCCATCGACCCGCCGGGCCAGGCTCGGGCGGACTGGGAGATCTTCAGTGATCTGGCCAAGCGGCTGAGCGAAAGGCTTTCGGGGCCGGCACCGTCGGCGGCCGCCGAGGAAGGCGTGGTGCATCGGCTCATCAAACGCGGTTACTGGGACTACAAGGACCCCTCCGAGGTCTTCGACGAAATCGCTTCGGTCACGCCCATCTACGGCGGCCTCACCTACCGGCGGCTCGAATCCGACGGGATTCAGTGGCCCTGTCCCACGCGGCATCACCCGGGGACCCCCTTTCTGCACAAGGACCGCTTTTCAAGGGGACGCGGGAAGTTCCATGCGATCCACTACCGGGCTCCGGCGGAGCTCCCGGACCGCGAATACCCCTTCTATCTCAGCACCGGCCGCATCCGATACCACTACCACACGGGCACCATGACCCGGCGCTCCCGGGGTTTGAGCCTCATCGCGCCCGAAGAACGCATCCAAATGCATCCCGCGGACGCGCAGCGCCTGGGCATTCATGAAGGCGACCGGGTGCGGGTGATTTCCCGCCGGGGCGAAGTGAAGGCAAGGGTCTGGGTCACGGAACGTTCGGCCCCGGGCATGGTTTTCGCCACGTTTCATTTTTCCGAGGCGCCCATCAACCTGCTTACCAACGACGCGCTGGATCCCGTGAGCAAGATTCCCGAGTTCAAGGTTTGCGCCGTTCGGGTCGAAAAGCTCGATGCGGAGGAGGACGCAGGGGAAGCGGCCGTGGAGGTGGGAGGATGCTGACGGTATCGATCTGCGTGGGCCAGGGCTGTCATGAAAAGGGGTCGGCCGAAATCGTTTCGGTCTTCGAACAGGAAATCCGGCAACGCGGCCTCGAGGGGAGCGTGGCCCTGGCTGGCATGCACTGTTCCGACCCGTGCTTTCTGAGCACCACGGTGCGGGTGGGCGAACGGGTGTTCCGGGGCCTTTCTCCCCAGGACGCCCGGGGCTTCTTTCTGAACGAAGTCCTACCGCGGGTCCGGCCGGAAGATTCGGGGAAGCGGCCCGACTGAGCGGCGGTTCCCTCGCTCGCCAAGAAAACGGAAAGGGCGGGAAACTTTCCCGCCCTTTCCGTATCCGAAACCCGGGCGTTCCGCCGCCTGCGTACGCTGCGCGAATCGCCTACTTGGATTCCTTGGATTCGGAAGAAGATGCCTCGCTCTTTTTCTCGGAGCCGTTCTGCTGATCCCCACCGGCCGAGCAAACGCTCTGGTTCTTCCCGGAGTAATCCGTCACGTACCAGCCGGAACCTTTCAGGTGGAAGGTGCTCATGGAAATCATCTTTCGAACCGGGCCCCTGCAATGACTGCATTCGGCGAGAGGCGGGTCCGAGAAACGCTGCATCGCTTCGGTGACCTTTCCACACTTTGAGCATTCGTACTCGTAAATGGGCATAGCGTAATCCTCCTTGGCGCGGCACGACTCTTTGAGGGAATGACCTGGAACTCGATGAGATTATAAGGTTCGTGTCGCTTCTGTCAAGATTTCTCTCGCTCTTTCAGGCGCGGGTTCTGTTGCTTTTGACCGGGCTTTTCTTTATGATCGCGCAACATTTCCCGGCTGGAAACCGCTGAGAGAAGTCACTCAACCAGGAGGAAAACGATGAGAGGGCGCGGATGGTCCCTGCTTCTGGCGCTTTGCACGGCATCTTGGCTGACGGCGGCTGCGTCGCCGCCGGCCGCCGCCGAAGACCCATTCGTTTTCGGCCTGCTGCTGGTGGGACCCTACAACGATCGAGGCTGGAGCCAGGCTCACCATGAGGGCGGATTGTACGTGGAGGAAAAGCTTCCCGGAACCCGCATGGTCTACATCGACAAGGTCAACCCCGCGGACCGGCCGGGGGTGACGATCCCTCAGCTGGTCGACGACTTGGTCTCCAAAGGCGCGAAGCTCGTGATCGCCAATTCCGACGACATGAAGGACGGCATCCGTGAAGCGGCGGCCCAGCATCCCGATACCTTCTTCGTCCACGTCTCGGGAGACGACGTCCTGACCGGCAAGGCCCCGAAGAACCTCTCGAACGTCATGGGCCGAATGATCTACGGCAAGATGATGGCCGGTTTTGCAGCGGCCCTCACCACGCAGACCGGAAAGATCGCCTACCTCGGCCCCCTCATCAACGATGAAACCCGCCGACTCGCGGTCTCTTCCTATCTGGGGGCCCGCTACGCGTGGGAGAAGGTCCGCGGAAAACCCGCCGACGAACTCAAGTTCCAGGTCAACTGGATCGGGTTCTGGTTCAACATCCCCGGGGTCACGGCGGACCCGACCCAGGTCACCCGGAATTTTTTCGACTCCGGCCATGACGTGGTGATTTCCGGCATCGACACCACAGAAGCCCTCATGGTGGCGCGCCAGAGGCGGGCCGCCGGAAAGGAGGCCTGGGCCGTTCCTTACGACTACAAGGGAGCCTGCGAGGGCGCCGAATCGGTCTGTCTGGGCGTTCCCTACTACAACTGGGGACCGGCCTACGTGGAATTCATCCGTTCGGCCATGCAAGGCCGATGGAAACAGCAATGGCTGTGGCTCGCCCCCGACTGGCAGGACATCAACAACGAGGCGACGAGTCCCATAGGGTTCGTGACCGGTACGGCCTTCGCCCCCGAACATCGACGTGCGCTCGATGCCTTCATCGCCGGGCTGGCCGATGGTTCCGTTCAGCTCTTCCAAGGCCCGCTTCGCTTCCAGGACGGGACCGTGTTTCTGGAGGACGGCGAAACGGCCAGCGATGAACAGATCTGGTACATGAAGTCGCTGCTTCAGGGCATGGACGGTCCCGGGAGTTCCGACTGACCTTCGCGGGCTTCGATTCGAGATCAGGGAAGATGGACGTCGAACTCCTCGACATTCACAAGGCCTACGGCGCCGTTCACGCCAACCGCGGCATTTCCTTGAGGGCGGCTTCCGGGACCGTCCATGGGATCCTCGGGGAAAACGGCGCCGGAAAGTCCACCCTGATGAAGATCCTTGCCGGCTACACCCTCAAAGACCGAGGCTCCATCCTCCTGGGCGGCCGCCCCGCGGCGTTCACGTCGCCCGCCATGGCGTCGCGATCCGGCATCGGGATGCTCTACCAGGACCCGCTCGACTTTCCGTGGCTCACGGTGCTGGAAAATTTCATGCTGAGCCCGACCGCGGAGCGGCTGCCGTCCCGGAGTCGTCACGCGCGGCGGCTGAAGGAATGGGCCCGGCGGTTCGGCTTTCAACTGGACCCCCGTGCGGCCGTGGAAACCCTCACCATTGGAGAACGCCAGCAGCTGGAACTGCTCCGCCTATTGAACCTCGGCGTGAATGTGCTGATCCTGGATGAACCCACCACGGGCATTTCGACCTCACAGAAGAGCCTTCTCTTTGCAGCCCTGAAGCAATTGGCCGCGGAAGGCAAGAGCGTCCTCTTGGTGTCGCACAAGCTGGAAGACGTGGAATCGCTCTGCGACCGCGTGACCGTCCTCAGGCAGGGCCGGGTGGTGAGCGAAAGCGCCGCTCCATTCGACACTCGAAAGATCCTGCGGGACATGTTCGGAGGGCTTCCGAGTCCGCCGCCGCGGTGTACGGGACCGCCGGGCGAGCCGATCCTCGTCTTCGATGGAGTCTCCGCCGAGGGAGGCCGGGCCGGCTTGACCGATTGCTCGGTCACCATACGGCGGGGCGAGGTGGTGGGCTTGGCCGGGCTGGAAGGGAGCGGCCAAGGGGTCTTTCTTCGGGTGGCGGCCGGGCTGGAACCGAGCCTCCGGGGAACGGTCCGCCTGTTCGGGGAAACGGTCGACGGAGCGGACTACCATGCCTTCCGGCGCCGCGGCGTGGGCTTTCTTCCGGCAGCCCGTTTGGAAGAAGGACTGATCCCCGGGCTTTCCCTCACCGAACACGTGGCCCTGGCTTCCGGTTTGAAGGGACTGGCGGTTCCTTGGGCTCGGGCGGCGGACTGGACGGCCCGGAAGATTCGCCTTTTCAACATCCGCGGCGCCGAAGCAACGTCGGCGGAAGGACTTTCCGGGGGAAACCAGCAGCGTCTCCTGCTGGCTCTGCTTCCAGAAGATCCCCGACTGCTTTTACTGGAACAGCCCACCCGGGGGTTGGACCTGGAATCGGCCCACTGGGTCTGGGGACACCTGCGGACGTTTTGCGAACGGGGGACGGCCGTCGTCTTCAGTTCTTCGGAACTGGACGAAATCCTCGCCGTGGCGGACCGGGTGCTGGTCTTCTGCAACGGCAGACTCACCGCGGACCTTCCCGCTCACGAAGCGACCACGGAAACCGTGGGGCGCGCCATCTCCGGAAAGACGCGATCCGGTTCAAGGATTCGATGACAGGAGACATTTCGCCACCATCGTCCAGACTCCTGCAGCCGGCCGGCCTCCGCTTCGCCGTGACTCTGGGGATCGTCTTCGTCTTCGTCACCGGAATCCTCGCCCTCGCGGGCGCTCCCCCACTCGACGCCTACCGCCACCTGTTGATGGGATCCCTCGGATCCTGGATCAAGCTGGCCCAGGTCCTCAACGTGTGGATTCCGCTCTCCCTCTGCGCCTGCGGCCTCCTCTACACCTTTCGCATCGGGCTCTGGAACATCGGCATCGAAGGCCAGGTGATCATGGGAGCCGTCGGGGCGACGGCGGTTTTGCGCTGGAGTCTCGCCGCGACTTACCCGCTTCCTGCCGTGGCGGCGGCGTGCATCGCCGGGATCGTCCTAGGCGGCGCATGGGCTCTGCTTTCGGGCTTCCTCAAGACCCGAGCCGGCGTGAACGAAATCTTCGCCGGGCTGGGCCTCAACTTCGTCGCCCAAGGCCTGGTGCTGTGGCTGATCTTCGGTCCTTGGAAACGCGCCGGGATCGCATCCATGAGCGGGACCGAGCCCTTTCCTCCGGAACTCTGGTTCCCTTCCATGGCCGGCTGGCGGGTTTCACCCTACGCCCTGGTGCTCACGCTTTCGGCCCTGGCGGTCACCGGCCGGCTGCTTGCACGAACCCGAGTGGGCCTCTGCCTTAAAGCCGTCGGGCAAAACGCCCGGGCCGCCTTCCTTTACGGTCTGAATCCTCATCGGTGGATGCTGGTCGCCGTGGTTTTCGCCGGAGGACTTGCGGGACTCGCCGGCACCTTCCAGGTGCTCGCCGTCTACCACCGGCTCATCCCCGCCATATCCAGCAACTACGGCTACCTCGCGCTTCTCGTCGTGATGCTCGCCAACTTCCGCCTGGCCTGGCTCGCTCCCATCGCCTTCTTCTTCGCGGCCCTCAACGTGGGCAGCATTCAGCTGCCGATGATGCTCCAGGTCGACTCTTCGCTGAGCGGCGTGATCCAGGGGGCCCTCGTCCTCACCACCCTCGTGGTGGAGGGGGTGCGACGGGCAAGGACAGGAGCGGTTCATGGGTGACGGCGGGTTCACGGTTCTGCTGGCAAGCGTGCTGGCGGGAGCGACGCCCCTGGTGTTCGCCACCATGGGCGAGACGCTCACGGAACGAGCGGGGATCATCAACCTGAGCCTTGACGGGACCCTACTTCTTTCGGCCATGGCGGCCTTCGTGGTGAGCCACGAGACGGGGCTTCTTGCGCCGGGGTTTGCGGCGGGAGCGTTGACAGGGGCCGTCGTCGCCGCCGTGGTGGGCTTTTCAGGAGCGTACCTCAAGCTTTCGCAGGTCGCCGTGGGGTTCGTGCTCACCCTCATGTGCCAGGACCTGGCGTATTTTTTGGGAAACCCCTACTCCCGTCGGTTCGGCCCCCAGTTGGCTCCCCTGCCCCTGCCCCTCCTCGAAGACCTGCCGGTTCTGGGCCCCCTCTTTTTTCAGCACAACGTGGCGGTCTATGCGAGTGTTTTCCTGGTCGGCGGTGCCTGGTGGTACCTCTATCGAACGCGCTGGGGCCTGGAACTTCGCGCCGTGGGGGAACACCCACGAGCCGCCTATGCCCGGGGTATCCGCGTACGCAGAGTCCAACTGGCCTATGCCCTGGCCGGGGGCGCCTTGGTGGGACTCGCCGGGGCCACCTTCAGCCTGTGCACCAAACCGGGCTGGGGGCGGCCGCAAGGGGCCGAGGGCATGGGATGGATCGCCCTGGCCATCGTCATCTTCGGCGGCTGGCATCCGGTCAAGGTGGCGCTGGGAGCGTACCTCTTCTCGTTTCTCCAGGTGATGGGAATCGTCTTTCAAAACCTGTGGCCGTCCGTACCGGCCCAGGTCTTTCAGACCGCCCCTTTCCCGCTCATGATTTTCGCCCTGGTGTTCATGGAATTGCTGCAGAAGCGTTCGGTCCGCCGTTGGGCGGCGGAACGACGCTGGGTGTGGGAAATCCTGCGAGTCCTCCAGGCCCGCCCTCCGAAGTCCCTGGGGCGGACGTACGCCACCGACTGAACCACGCCGGCCCGCCCCGGCGTCCACGGCCCGCCGCCCCCTCCTGCTCCCGCAGCCGAATCACGGCGCCACGTATTCCTGCAGCTGCTCCTCAAGGATCTTCACGTGCTGGTTTTCTTCTTCGATGAGCGTTCTCAAGTTCTCAAGAGTCTCAGGATCGGTGACGAAGCTTTGAAGAAACTCGTAGAAGAGGATGGTGTCTTTTTCGAATCCCACGGCCGCCGAAAGGATCCCTTCGGGGGTATCGAATTCCCTCGGGTCCACTTCGTCAAGGGAAAAGGTCTGGCTGCCCACGATGCTTTGGAGCAACTCTCCTCCCTTGATTTCCATGGGATCGGGGGGGCCTGTGGCCTCGAAATGGGCCTGCTTCAGTTCCATGAACCAGTCGCAATGCTGCACCTCGTCTTCCGCGAGCCGGCGCAGCACATGGCGCAGTTCGGGATTCTGAAGATGGTCCATGGCGTTGCGATAATAACGCTCCCCGTTTCTCTCCAGCCGAATGGCCATGTCCAGCACTTCGGCAAAGGAAAACATCGGCGACCTCCTTTCACGAACACATCGAAAACCCCTCGACTCCGAGGCCGTCAGAGCGGGCATCGATGGTTTGCGGGGGTGAGGCCCTGAAATGCGTTACCCCGGCGATGGCCGGGGTACGAAAAACCTGCCGGTCCCGGTCGCTTCCGGATGGAGGGTTCCCCCCGCAAGGACAGGGACTGAAGCGGGATGAACAGAGGAGCAATGGCCTCCTGCGGGAAAATTCAGAAGCGTTTCACGTTGACGGCCTGAGGTCCCTTCGACGTCTGTTCCACTTCAAAACTCACCTTTTCGCCTTCGGTGAGGGAACGGAATCCGCTTCCTTCGATGGCGCTGTAATGGACGAACACGTCATCCCCGTTTTCCGTTTCGATGAAACCGTAGCCCTTCTTGTCGTTGAACCATTTCACTCGGCCTTCCGCCATACCCTCTTCCCTCCTTTCCATTGACTGCACCGCGTCCACCGCGTCGCCCGACCCGGCCTGCGGGCTCTTCCCCCGTCCCGTGGCGACGGCGGACACTTCCCGAGGAATTCGGCGGCTCGGCCATGAACGCACGTTCAAAAAACGCCCCGCGACGCAACGGGCAGCACATTCACCGATGGCAAAAAAAAGGCGTTCTTCGGCTCAGTCCGAAAAACGCCCCTGTGCTTATTTGCTCAAACACGCGCCCTGCCATCTTATCGTGCCACGGTACTGTTACGTCAGCGACACTACCCTATGCCTTCTCACGAGGGATTGCAATGTTTTTTTCATAGTTTGCGAAAATTTGTTCATCGGTGGCGGACCCGGACGTTTTGTGTTAAGGAAGGCGGCCATGAAAAAAATCGTTGCCGGATGGTTCGAGAAGCGCTGGTACAGAAAGAAAGGGCGGCTTACCGGGCCGGTGGAGGCGTGCCTTCGCTAAGCAGAGCGCGGTTACCTCGAGATGCTTCGCCGCCACCAAGCGCACCTCAGAGCGTCTCGCCACCGGCTGAACGCCTTTGTGATCAGCGTGGGAAACGTGACGGTCGGCGGCACGGGGAAAACGCCGTTTTGCCTGTGGCTGGCTCGCAGACTCAGCGCCGGCGGCTGCCGGACCGCCATATTGAGCCGCGGGTACGGCCGTTCGGCCTCGACGGTCGCAAGAGTTGCGTCATCGTGGGAAGGCGCGGGCGACGCGGATCGCTACGGTGATGAACCTGTGCTTCTGGCCGCCGGACTTCCCGGAGTCTCCGTTTGGGTCGGGAGCGCCCGGTGGAAAACGGGGGAAGCGGCCATCCGTTGCGACGGAGCGGAAGTCCTCATCCTGGACGACGGGTTCCAGCACCTGAGCCTGGAACGCGACGTGGACCTGGTGCTTCTGGATGGAAAGAACCCCTTCGGAAACGGCCGACTGCTTCCCGTCGGGCCGCTGCGCGAACCCGTCGAGCATCTGGGCCGGGCCGACGCTTTCGTCGTTTCGGACGATGGAAGTGGCGGTGAGGTGCCGGGAAACGATGACGGCGGTTCTGCCGCGCATCGGGTTGCCTTTCCGATGGTGCCGATTTTCCGCTTTCGGCGCCGTGTCCGCGCGTTTCGCCAGGGTTTCATGGGCGCACGGTTCCCGCCGAACGCCCTGGAGGGAAAAAGAGTGCTTGCCTTCTGCGGCATCGCCCGGCCGGAACGCTTCTTCAATACACTGGAATCCCTGGGGATATGGGTTTGCGGCACCCTCGCGTTTCCGGACCATCACCGGTTTCGGCCGCGGGATTGGGAGCGGATCTTCTCGGTGGCGCGGAAATCCGGTGCATCGTACCTGGTGACCACCGAAAAGGACCTGGTCCGAGTCCCCCCCGCTCTGAGGCCCGCCTTGATCTCGGTGGAACTGGAAACGGACTTGGGACCGGACGAGAACCGCTTTATGGAATTCATGGCGGCGAAGTTTCGGGCGTCGCAGCCTTGCCGTCCACTTTGTTTCAGGTGACCCGAAACCTTGAGAGGTTGTCTGAGAATACCCTTCACCCTTCTGATGCGGATGGCCGCAACCGAAATGTCTCGCGCAAAGACGCAAAGAGATTTTCTTCTTTTTACCGTGAAAATACACCCCCCTCATCCTGACCCTCTCCCCCCACTGGGTGGAGAGGGGGATGATTTTCATGAGTGGGGGTGACCAAATCCCGGTCATGATGGTTTGGACAAGCTCTTACCGTTCCCGTTGAAGGGAGAAATCCCCCTTTCGCCCAGGAGTCATCGCTGTGTTTGAAAGCGTGCCCGCCATCGTCCGTGTCCTCGTGGTTTTCGTGGTGATTCTCATCGCCATCCGCCGGCGGTTTTCCCTTGGAAACGCTTTCGTTTCGGGAGCGGTCCTACTGGGGCTCCTGTTCGGCATGAACCTCAAGGGAATCGCCCTCTCCATTCTGTCTTCCCTGGTCGAACCCAAGACGATGTCTCTGGCCGGCGTGGTGTCTCTCATCTTGGTGCTCAGCCACAGTCTGGAAGCGGCCGGGCAGATGGAGCGCCTGCTGGCGCGTTTTCAGGGGTTGGTCAACCGCCCCAAGATCAACTTGGTGGTCTTTCCGGCCCTCATCGGGCTTCTTCCCATGCCAGGCGGAGCCATCTTTTCCGCGCCCATGGTGAAGGCCTTGGGGAAGCGCCTGCGCCTCAGCGGCGATCAGCTGAGTTACATCAACTACTGGTTCCGCCACATCTGGGAATACTGGTGGCCCCTTTACCCCGGAGTGCTCCTCACCACGGCGCTGGCGGACCTGCACCTCTGGCTGTTCGTAGCGTTTCTCTTTCCCTTGACACTGGTGGCCTTGTTCAGCGGCTATCTGCCCCTCAGGACCCTGAACCATGGGGCTCCGGCCCCGGAAACGAATCCTCGTGGACCGGCGCCGTCTTTCAAGCCGTTTCTCAAGGAACTGGCCCCTATCCTCATCGTGATCGGCGGAGGACTGGGGATGGGTTCGGCCGTTCCCCTGGTTCTCGGAGACGGCGGCACCGGCGTGGACAAGGAATTGGGGCTCATTGCAGCTCTCGTCGCTGGGATCCTCTGGGTGTGGCGCGCCAACGGCCTGTCGCGTTCCCAGCGCTGGGAACTTCTCAAGCGCAGGCAGCTGCTTCAAATGTTTTACATGGTGGCCTCCATTTTGATTTTCAAGGGCGTGCTCGAAGACAGCGAGGCGGTGGGCGCCATCAGCGACGAATTGCTCCAGGTCGGGATCCCGCTCATGCCCATCACGGTCATTCTGCCGTTTCTGGTGGGAAGCGTGGTGGGGATCACCATCGCGTTCGTGGGAACTACCTTTCCCATCCTGATTTCGCTCATCCAGTCCTTCGGTGAAAGCCAGCACATGCTGGCTTACATGATGCTGGGGCTGGCCAGCGGGTTTGTCGGGGTGCTGCTTTCGCCCCTGCACCTGTGCCTCCTTCTGTCCAACGAGTATTTTGAAACCACCCTGGGCTACGTCTACCGTCACCTGGTGGCTCCCTGCGGAATCCTCCTGGCGTCGGGGTGCGCCTATTTTTTCCTGCTGCAGGCTCTTTTCTGACCTCCCGGGACTTCCTTCCGCATCCGTCCTCTCTTGCCGGCGGACCGGGCCGTTTCGCGAGGGCTGCGAGCCCGCGGGCGGCGGACGTTTTGAGTCGCCCGTCGACACTCGTCCCTTGTTCGACGGGGGGGATTGGATTAATCTACGGCGTTGATCTTTCGGCACGGGTTTCTGCGCATGAACCGAAGCTTGAGGAGTGTCGGGAATGGCAAGCAAGGGGAGGGTCTCGTTTCAATTGCTGTTGGTCTGCCTGGTTTTCAACGGCGTGCTGCTGGCCGCCTTCTTCCTGGCCGGCCGGGAAGTGCTCACCACGGTCAACGCCTGGGTGGAACCGCTGATCTCCGCTGAAGGCCCTGAACTTTCCCAACAGGTGCGAAGCGGACTCGAGAATCTGAAGGCATTCACCACCCTGCTGGAACGTTACCTGGCGCCGGCCGTTTTCGGCGTGGGCGGTGCGGCCACGTTCCTCCTGTGGATCGTTGTCCAAGGGATCGCGCGGCGTCAGGCGGGCAAACGGCTCGAAACCGCCGTGCCGCCGGAAAAATCCCTAAAGACACAGGAACCCGCGGAAGCGAAGGCCGCGGATTCCCTTCCTGCGGATGTGGATCCCAAGTCCGTGGGAGCCGTTCTCATGTTGTCCGTCCTTCAGCGCCAGGGGCGCCTGATCGATTTCCTGAACGAAGATCTTTCCCTTTACGAAGATGCGCAGATCGGTGCCGCCGTGCGAAGCATCCACGAAGGGTGCCGGTCGGCCCTCGGGGAAACCGTGGAACTGGAGCCCATTTTCAAGGATGAAGAAGGGGCCTCAGTGACCGTGTCCCGGGGTTTCGATGCGGCCGGCGTTCGCTTGACCGGCAATGTGACGGGGGACCCTCCGTTTCAGGGGATTCTCCGGCACCGGGGCTGGCGGGTGAGGCGGCTCCGGCTGCCCCAGATCACCGCGCACGTGGAGAAGGAAAGAATCGTCGCGCCGGCCGAGGTGGAGGTTGGGGCGACCGATTGACGGATCGCGTATGAGCCGGAAGGCGGCCGCTCCGGGCCCACGGCCGTGCACCGACGGCGGGAACACTTCTGGACGGCCCGGCGCGCTCCGGTGCGCAAGTGAGGAGTCATCGTGATTCAGCCGAAATACGTGGTCGGAATCGACTTGGGAACCACCCATTCGGTCCTGGCTTATGCGCCTGTTCCTCGAAGCCGGCGGGATGAGACGGTAATCCGGATCTTTCCCGTCCCGCAGCTTACGGCTCCGGGGGAAGTCGCCTCTCAGGCGCTTCTTCCCTCCTTCCTGTTCCTCCCCGGACCCCACGACGTCCCAGAGGGCGGGCTCGCCCTGCCCTGGAACGAGGGGCTCGACTACGCCGTCGGTGACTTCGCCCGGAAACGTGGGGCGGAGATTCCAAACCGCCTGGTTTCTTCCGCCAAGTCGTGGTTGTGCCACAGCGGGGTGGATCGCCTTAAACCCATCCTCCCGTGGGACAGCCCCGCCGAGGCGCGCCGGGTGTCTCCCCTGGAAGCCACTGCTTGCTACCTGCGGCACCTCCGCGATGCGTGGAACCACACTCACGCGAAGGAAGACGACTCGGCCCGCCTGGAAATTCAGGAAATCTTCCTGACCGTTCCCGCAAGTTTCGACGCCGTGGCCCGGGAACTCACGGTGAAAGCGGCCGAGGCCGCCGGGCTGGAACGCCTGACCCTGTTGGAGGAACCCCAGGCCGCTTTTTACGCCTGGATCGAATCGCAGGGCGACCTCTGGCGAAAAAACGTATCGGTCGGCGATTGCGTGCTGGTTTGCGACTTGGGCGGCGGCACGACGGACTTCAGCCTGATCCGGGTGGAAGAAGAACACGGGGAGATGGTTCTCCGTCGCGTGGCCGTGGGCGATCATATTCTTCTGGGCGGCGACAACATGGATCTCACCCTTGCCTACGCCCTTCAGGCGAAGTTGTCCGAAAGAGCTGTTCGCCTGGACGGCTGGCAGTTCCGCGGGCTGTGGCACGCCTGCCGTACCGCCAAGGAACGGCTCCTCACGGACCCGAACCGGGAGACGGAACCCATCGTGGTGCTGGGGCGAGGGTCGTCGTTGATCGGCGGCACGTTGCGAACGGAACTGACCCGGGAGGAAGTGACTCGCATCCTTTTGGAAGGCTTCTTCCCGCTTTGCAGCCCGGACGACTTTCCTCAAAGCCGGCCCAAGGTCGGGGTCCGCGAAATGGGATTGCCCTACGAATCGGACCCGGCGGTGACCCGGCACCTAGCCCGGTTTCTGTCGCGGCAGAGTTCCGGAGAAGACCCCGGGGAGGCGTGCCCGACGGGCGTTCTTTTCAACGGGGGCGTGATGAAGCCCGAAATCATTCGGGAGCGCATCGTGACCCTCCTTTCCCGGTGGCGCGGCGGGGAGCCGCTCCGCCGCCTGGAATCTCCCGATCTGGACCTTGCGGTGGCCCGGGGCGCCGCCGCTTACGGGCTGGCCCGTCACGGGCGTGGCGTTCGAATCCGCGCGGGGGCTCCGCGGAGTTTCTACATAGGGATCGAATCCGCCATGCCGAGTGTTCCCGGCGTCCCCACCCCCATCAAGGCGTTGTGCGTCGTGCCGTTCGGCATGGAAGAGGGCACGACGGAGGTGATCCGCGAGAAGGAATTCGGCCTGGTGGTTGGGGAAGATGCCGTGTTTCCGCTGCTCGCTTCCGGTTCCCGAAAGGACGACCGGCCGGGGGACGTGGTGGAAGACTGGTCCGGGGAAATCGACGAAGTGGTGAGCATGGAGACTCACCTTCCGATATCCTCCGAAGAAGCCGGCGGGACCGTCATCCCGGTCTGGCTGGAAAGCGCCTTCACCGAGGTGGGAACCCTGGAAATCTGGTGCGTCTCACGAGAAGACGAACGGCGGTGGAAGCTCGAATTCAACCTGAGGGAATCCGAATCATGAGCTGGGTGAGCGCGTCATGACGACAAGAGGTGGAAATGGGGGTGATTTTCCTCCGCACCGTTACGTGGTGGGCATCGACCTGGGAACCACCAATTCGGCCGTGGCCTACGCCTCGCTGACAGGTGAAGCGACGGAAGGGACGGGGCGAAAGATCCGCGTGTTTGAAGTCCCGCAGCTGGTGAATCCCGGCGAGGTGAAGCGTCGAACGATCCTTCCCTCCTTCCTGTATCTTCCCGGGGCTTACGATCTGCCGGAAGGCGCCGGCGCGCTCCCCTGGGATCCGGACCGCGATTACGTGGTGGGTGAATTCGCTCGGGAACAAGGGGCGCTGGTTCCCGGCCGCCTGGTTTCTTCCGCCAAGTCGTGGCTCTGCCACGGGGGCGTCGACCGGACGGCGCCCATCCTTCCTTGGGGCGCGGGGGACGACGTGCCCAGGGTGTCGCCCGTGGAGGCGGCTTCCCGCTATCTTCAGCACATCCGGGAAGCCTGGAACCATGTCATGGCCGGGGGCGACGAAGAGGCCTTCCTGGAAAACCAGCTGGTGCTCCTCACCGTTCCGGCCTCCTTCGATGAAGTGGCCCGGGAACTCACCGTGGAGGCGGCTCGGAAAGCTGGCCTTCCCAGGGTCATCCTTCTCGAAGAACCTCTGGCCGCCTTCTACGACTGGCTTTCCCGAAACGAAGGCACCTGGCGGTCGCAGATGACGGCGGGCCAGTTGATCCTGGTCTGCGACGTGGGAGGCGGCACCACGGACTTCACCCTGGTGACCGTACGTTCCGGCGAGAAGGGCCTGCGCTTCGATCGACTGGCGGTGGGCGACCACCTCATGCTCGGCGGCGACAACATGGACCTCACGGTGGCGCGCCGGCTCGAAATGCGCCTTCTGGGAAAACCCGGATCCCTCGATTCCAGGCGGTGGCACCAGCTGTGTCACCAGTGCCGCAGGGCCAAGGAGACGCTCATCGCCGCGGAAACCTCTACCAAGCCCATGGACGTGACCGTCATGGGAGTCGGCGGGAAACTCATCGCCGGGACCCTTAAGGGGACCCTTACGGTCGAGGAAGTGGAAGAATGGATTTTGGAGGGTTTTTTCCCTTACTGCCCGCCGGACATTCGTCCCAAGGGCGGTCGTCGAACCGGCATCACCGAGTGGGGGCTTCCTTACGTCCAGGATCCGGCGGTGACACATCATCTGGCGGCCTTCTGGAGAAAGCACCTGGACTTGGCGCGGCGGGAGACGGGCAGAAGCGTCCTTTTTCCCGACTTTGTCCTCTTCAACGGCGGTGCCCTGATTCCCAGCCGGATCCGGCGGCGCCTTCGGGAAACGGTGGGATCCTGGTTCCGCGGGGAAGCGGGAGCGGATTGGCTCCCCGAGGAGCTTTCCAACCCTCACCCGGATCTGGCGGTGGGCCTGGGGGCCGCCTATTACGGGCTGGTCCGGCTGGGCGAAGGGGTCCGGGTCGGAGCCGGAAGTCCCCGGGCGTATTACGTGGCCGTGGCATCGGCCGAGGTTTCCGAATCCGAAGGTCCCGGTGACCGAAAGGCGGTGTGCCTGGTGCCGCGGGGAACGGAAGAAGGCCACGAAAGCGAACTGGAATCTCCCGTCTTCGAAGTCCTCGCCAATCAGCCGGCGGCCTTTCAGCTCTTCAGTTCCAGCACGCGGCTCGGCGACCGCCAGGGCGAGGTGACGGAACCGGCGGAAGAGGAAATCACGGTGCTGCCGCCCATCCGCACGGTTCTCAAGTATGGCAGGAAGGGCGAAGCTCAGACCCTTCCCGTTCGGATCGGGGTTCGGCTGAACGAGATCGGAACCCTGGAACTATGGTGCCAGTCGCTCCGGAGCCCCCACCGCTGGGAGCTCCAGTTCGACGTGCGCCGGCAGGCCGATTCGGTGGAGCCGCAGCCGGGCGAAACGCTTGACGTGTCCCTCATCGACGCGGCCTGCGGGGCCGTCCTGGAAACCTTCCGCCCGGCGAAGACGGGAGCCGTTGGATCGCGCCCGGAAGGACTGCTCAAAACCCTGGTCTCCATCCTCGATCTTCCCAAGGAAAAATGGCCGACGTCCCTCATCCGGAAGCTGGCGGACAGCCTGCTCGAATGCCGCGATCAGCGCGCTCCCACGCCGCAGCACGAAGCCCGCTGGCTGAACATCCTGGGCTACTGCCTGCGCCCGGGTTTCGGCGACCCGCTGGACGAATGGCGGATGAGAGAGGCGTGGAAGCTCTACCCCCAAGGCGTGAAGTTCCACAGGAACGGCCAGTGCCGGAACGAATGGTGGATTTTCTGGCGTCGCGTCTCCGGTGGACTGACGGCCGGCCAGCAATGGCACGTCTACCAGCAGGTGGCTCCGTCGGTGCTGCCTCTGGAAGGAAAACCGAAGCGAACGGGGAGGAAGCCGGGACTGAAGGTGAGTCCCCAGGAAGAGCTGGAAGTCTGGATGATGCTGGCGAGCTTTGAGCGGCTGCCGGTGGATGCCAAGACCGTCCTGGGCCGTGCCATGCTCGAGCGGCTCGCGGCGAGGAAGCCGCGCCCGCAGGAACTCTGGACCCTCAGCCGTATCGGCTCCCGAGTCCCTGCCTACGGCCCACTGGACCGGGTGGTCCCCGCGCGGGAGGCTGCGGCGTGGATGCGGCGATTCCTGGAAGCGCACCCCGAACCCGATGAGCAGGTGGCGCACGCGCTCATCCACCTGGTGCGGCTCACCGGAGACCGGGGCCGGGACGTTTCCGAAAACGATCGGAACATGCTGGCCGGTCGGCTGGAAAGACTCCCTTCGGGGAGTGCCCGCTTCCTGGCCCTGCTCAACGATCCCTCACACTCCCTGGACACCTCCGAATGGAACTGGATCTTCGGTGAATCGCTCCCGGTGGGGTTGAGAATCCGCTCGGAGGACCGGGGGCAGGACCCGAAAGTCCCCGAGGCCGCCGGCCGGGAGCGACCGTCCTGATCCCGATCCGGCACGGGCAGAGCGGGCGCTTCCGGGAATCGCGGAAACTCCGGGGACCGCGCGGATTCCAAGGACGCCCTCATTCATGGGACCAGGTCGGTTTGCGTTTTTCCAGGAAGGCGTTGATGCCTTCCCGGGCGTCCCGGGCGAGGCAGTTCAGGGCGATGGCTTCCTTGGCGTACCCGTAGGCGGACGCTTCGTCCAGGTCCACCTGACGGTAGAAGGCTTCCTTTCCGAAGGCCAGGGTGAATCGGCTGAAGGAGGCAATGTCGTGGGCCCACTGCCGGGTCGTTTCGGCCAGTTTTTCCGGGGCCACCACGCGGTTTACGAGCCCGAACCGTTCCGCTTCCTCGGCGGAAACGAAGCGTCCGGTGATGAGCATTTCCATGGCCCGGCGCCTCCCGACCACTCGAACCAGGGGAACCATGGGCGTGGTGCAGAAAAGCCCGATCTTCACTCCCGGGGTGGCGAAACGCGCCCCGGTTTCCGCCACGGCCAGGTCGCAGGCCGCCACCAGCTGGCAGCCGGCCGCGGTGGCGATGCCGTGGACCTGGGCGATCACGGGCTGGGGCAGCCGGTGCAGCCGGTCCATCATGACCGTGCAGACTGAAAAGATCCGCCGGTAATGCTGGATGTCCTGCGCTTCACCTCCCATTTCCCCCAGATCGTGACCCGCGCAGAAGGCCGGACCGTTTCCTTTGAGAACGACCGTGCGCACCGCCGGGTCGGCGGCAATGTCGTCGAGCCGCCGGATCATCCGGTCCATGACCTCCAGGGACAGGGCGTTTCGCTTTTCCGGGCGATTCAGGGTCAGCACGGCGACAGGACCGTCTTTTTCCAACAACACAGCTTCCATGGCTACTCTCCTTGATGGGGTCGACAACGACCTGTGGAACGGTTTAACATGGGTCCCGGGAGGAACCCGCTATGAAATTCATCGATCTGGAGGCGCAGCAGGCTCGCGTGCGCGACCTCATGGAAAAGGGCATCCAGCAGGTGCTCGACCACCAGCAATTCATCATGGGGCCCGAAATCGGCCGCCTTGAAGAAACCCTTGCCCGATATGTCGGATCGCCCCACGCCGTGGGCTGCGCCTCCGGAACCGACGCCCTCCTGCTAGCCCTCATGGCCTTGGGTGTGGGACCGGGTGACGCCGTCCTCACCACCCCGTTCACCTTCATCGCCACCGCCGAAGTGATCGCGCTGCTTGGAGCCACCCCGGTGTTTGTGGACATCGAGCCCGAAACCTTCAACCTGGACCCCGAGGCGCTCGCTCGAACCCTCCAGGCCCTCCCATCGGGGAAACCGGGTTCCGTCCCGTTGGCCGGCCGCCGGCGTCCGCCGGTGCCCAAAGGGGTCATCGCGGTCGACCTTTTCGGGGTTCCCGCCGATTACGAACGCATCACCGCCGTTGCAGAAGACGCCGGCATTTTCGTCCTTGAAGATGCGGCCCAGTCTTTCGGGGCCGCCCGGCGCGGCCGCCGCTGCGGGTCTTTCGGAGCGGTTGCCGCGACGTCCTTTTTCCCCGCCAAGCCACTTGGCTGCTGCGGAGACGGCGGCATGTGCTTCACCGCCGACGCGGATCTGGCCAGCCGCATGCAGTCCATCCGGGTTCACGGCCAGGGGAAGCATCGCTACGAACATCTTCGGATCGGGATCAATGGGCGACTCGACACCTTGCAGGCGGCGGTCCTTCTCGCCAAGTTCACCATCTTTCCCGACGAAATCGAGCGGCGCGGCGCCGTAGCTCGAAACTACGGGCGGCTCCTTCGCGAAAGGTCGATCCCTCTTCGAACGCCCGTGGTGCCGGAAGGCGTGACGCCCGCCTGGGCGCAGTATTCGGTACTCGCGGAAGACAGCGCCCATCGCGACCGCTGCCGCGAAGCGCTCCGCGCCGCGGGAATCCCCACCGCGGTCTACTATCCGGTGCCCCTGCACCTCCAGCCCGCTTTCGCTTTCCTCGAGTACCGCAAGGGGCAGTTCCCGGTGTCGGAGGATACGGCGGAAAGGATTTTCAGCCTTCCAATGCATCCCTACCTGAGCGAGGAGGATCAGCGGAGGATCGCCGAAGTCCTGGCGGCCGCCTGAACCGGCGCCCCTTCAACCCCGCCGCCAGGTGGGCGGATGCGGAGCGAAGGCCTTTTCGATCCAGCGGCCCAGGATGCGCCGGTAGTCGGGGTCGCGAATGATCACCCGCCGGCGCCCCGAACTTGTCGGCTCCAGTTCCAGCACGCCCGCGGCCAGCCAATTCACGCACTGGGCGTACATTTCGTATTCCAGCTGAAGGCCGCGCCGCTGCACCCTTTCCAGGTCGTCGTCGGGCCAGATGGGGTAGGCGCCTTGGGCGATCACCGGACCGGTGTCCTCGCCTTCGTCCACGAAGTGGACGGTCACGCCTCCCAGCTTGCACCCGTATTGGAAGGTGTCGCGATAGCCGTGTTCTCCAGGGAAGGCGGGAAGCAGCGCCGGGTGGATGTTGATGACCCTCAGGTCCCCTTCCCTGTTCCAGTGGTCGAGAAAATACGGGGTGAGCAGCCGCATGAATCCTGCAAGGCAGATGTAGTCGGGCCGATAGGCGCTGAGGATCCGGATCATGGCCGATTCGGCGGCGACCAGTCGTTTGAGTTTCGAACGGCGCCGGCATGGGTCGGTTTCTCTGAGGATGCGCTGCCTTCGGTCCAGGGCGTCCAGGACTTCCTCTTCAGGTTCCGCGGGCAGCGGGCCGCTCATAAAGGAACGATAATCCACCACGTGGCCGTGGATGCCCGCATCGCGGGCCCGGGTCAGTCCATAGGCGGCGGGCCGGTCGCTCACGACCACCACCACTTCGGCGTCGAGGAGTCCCCGTCGGCTTCGGTCCATGAGGGACTGAAGGTTGGTGCCGCTCCCCGATACCAGCACCGCCAGCCGGACCTTTCCGGGTTCTCCCGTCTGCAACCGCTCGTTTGGCATGAGTCAGGCTCCATGGCTTTCGGAGGCGTAGTGGACGGCGTTTCGAAAGATCTCCAGGCCGATCCCCTCTTCGGGAAACCGAACGTTTCGCCGCCGGAGCCGTTCCTTCTGCAGCGTCCAGTCGGGATGATGGGTCCAGTGGTGATAGGCTTCCGGGTGCGGCATGAGGCCGAAGACCCGGCCGGAAGGATCGCAGATCCCGGCGATATCATTCAGAGAGCCGTTGGGATTTTCCGGGAAGGAACCCTGAGCCGGTGCGCCGTCGGATGCGGCGTACCGGAGTACCACCTGGCCGTTGGCTTCCAGTTTCTCCATCACCTTCGTCCCGGCGTAGAATTTTCCCTCCCCATGGCGCACGGGAAGTTCCAGGCGTTCCAGCCCGCGCGTGAAGACACAGGGGGATTCGGCGTTGACGGCCAAATGCACCCACTGGTCCCGAAAACTTCCGCAGTCATTGTGAATCAGCGCCACTTCCCGCGTGAAGGAAACACCGTCGAAGGCGGGGAGCACGCCCAGGTTCACCAGGACCTGGAAGCCGTTACAGATGCCGAGGATGAGGCCCCCCTTTGCGACGAATTCACGAATGGCGTCCCCCAGACGATGCTTGAGGCGCATGGCGAGGATCACTCCCGCTCCGTGCTCGTCCGCCCAGGAAAAGCCCCCGCCCACTACGAACACCTGGTAATCGGCCAGGGCCTTTCCACCGGTGACGAGTGAGTTCAGGTGGACCCTTTCGGCGTGAGCTCCGACCCGCTCCAGGGCGTGAGCCGTTTCCCAGTCGCAGTTGAGTCCGAAACCGGTCAGGACCAGGGCCTTGACCTTCCCCATCGCCATCCTCCTTCGGAATGGTCCTATCCTTGGCGGAGCCCCCGCCACGACGCCCTGAGCCTGGAGATCGGTTCCTCGAACAGGACAGCCCCCTCGACCCCTCTTACCGTCAGCCGGGGCTCTTCCATGACTCTCCCCACGCAGGCGAACGGAAGACCGCGGACAATCGCTTCGAAATCACTCCGGCGCTCCGGCGGCACGGTGACCAGGAAGCGGCCGGCGGATTCACTGAAAAGCAGGGTGTCGTCTCGGTGCGAACCGTCGGCTGGAACGGCGGCCAGGTCAAGCGCCAGCCCCAGGTTTCCCGCGAAGGCGACCATGGCCGCATGGATCGCAAGCCCTCCCTTGCCGATGGCCCGGCAGGAAGCCGGCAGCTCCCGGCGTACCGCTTCTTCGAGGGCCCGGTAGAGTTCCCGGGTCGCCGAGGGGTCCACCTTCGGAACGTTCAGCCCCACGTAGCCGAAAAGATCGTAGTATTCGGAGCCTCCCAGTTCGTCACGGGTCACGCCCAGAAGGTAGACCAGATCCCCGGGGTGCTTGGCTTCCAGGGTGAGGCAGCGCCGGACGTCCTCCACGGTGGTGGTGGCCGTGAACTGAAGGGTCGGGAGGCCGGAGACCTTGTGGCGTTCGCCGAACCGCCCGCGCAGGTGCCCGTCCACGTACATGCTGTCCTTGCCGGAAAGGAGCGGGATTTCGTAGGCGAGGCAGAGGTCACGAAGGGCCCGGTTGGCGCGCACCAGTTGAGCCGCCTTGTACCGGCCGTCCGGATTGGTTTCGGGATCGTACTGGATGTTGGGCCAGCAGAAATTGTCCACCCCGCCGATTTCGTCCAGGCAGCCTCCGACGGCGAGCAATCGGCGGACCGATTCGTCGATGGTCGCCGCCACCATGGCATAGGTATCGATGACGCCGTACAGTGGGTGGAGGGTCTGGGTCACCGCCAGGCCCCTGGAACTTCCGAGTACGGGACGGAGGACCACGGCGTCGTTGGGCACGTCCCGGTTGCGGCCCACGAGGAACTTCACCACGCTGGTCCCTTGAACTTCGTGGTCGTACTGGCGCTGAATCCATTCCCGGGAACAGAGATTGGGAGACGCAAGCAGTCCGTGCAGGATCCCCGCCAAGTCCTCGGGTTCGGAAAAGACCGGTTCCGAAAGCCCCCGCGCCTTCGGCCCCCGCCATTGCGCCTCGAATTCCCACTGAGGAAAATCCTCGGCGAAAAAGCTCAAGTCCAGGTAGGCGCACGTCTTGTCTCGATGCAGGAGATGAAGCTTTCCCGTGGCTTCGTATCGGCCGATGACGGTGCTTTCCACTTCGTGAAGGCGGGAAAGTGCCATGAACCGATCCAGGTCTTCGGGCCGCACCGCAAGGGTCATGCGTTCCTGGGATTCGGAAACCCAGATTTCCCAGACGTCGAGCCCCTCGTATTTCAAAGGAACTCGGTCCAGTTCAACCCTGGCTCCGCCGGCGAAATGAGCGGATTCGCCCACGGAAGAGGACAGCCCGCCCCCGCCGTTGTCGGTGATGAAGGTGATGAGCCCTTCGTCCCGGGCCTCCAGCAGGAAATCGTGCATCTTCTTCTGCGTGTAAGGGTCGCCGATCTGGACGTGGCCCGCCGGCGTGCTTTCGCTATAGCTTTCGCTGGATGCGGTGACCCCGTGGATGCCGTCCTTTCCAACGCGCCCTCCCGCCATGATGATGAGATCACCCGGGCTGGGGCGCTTCTGTTCCGCGGGTTCGCCTTTGACGAGCCGGGGCATGAGGCCGATGGCGGCGACGAAGACCAGGCACTTGCCCAGGTAGGATGGATGGTAAAGGAGGTTGCCCATGACGGTGGGCACGCCGTGCTTGTTCCCGCCGTCGCGGACGCCTTCCACCACGCCGTCCAGGAGGCGCCGGGGGTGGAGGTGCGGCCGGAGGGGACCCGCGTAGTCCCGCGGCCCCACGCAGTAGCCGTAGAGGCCGGCGATGAGTCGCGATCCTTTTCCGGTTCCCATGGGATCGCGGTAGACGCCGACGATCCCCGTGAGGGCGCCGCCGTAGGCTTCCATGTTGGACGGGCTGTTGTGGGTTTCCCCCGTGATGACGTAGAGGTGGTCGTCGTCCAGCCGGGCCACCCCGGCGTTGTCCCAGAGCACCGACACCACCCAGTCCTTTCTTTCTTTTATGTTCAGCGTCGGCGACTGGATGCAGGTCTTGAAGAGGTTGTCGATGACCTCCGTTGCCCCCGTGTCCAGATCCCGGTAGTGGAATTTCCCGCGGAAGGTATTGTGGTTGCAGTGATCGCTCCGGGCCTGGGAAATCGCTTCCAGCTCCACGTCCGTGGGAAGCGAGAGGCCCACGCGCCTTCTTTCTTCCAGCACGCTCTCCCGCAGGAAGTAGCCGCGGATCACGGGGATGTCCCGCGGGTTGAGTGCCAGGTTTCGTTCTTCGCTGAGCGCTCGAAGGGCTTCATCGGAAGGGATGGGGATTTCAGCGACCCGAGGTTCATGGGCCAGCACCACCTTGGGGACGATCGTTCCCACCCCTGCTTCGGGGTCCCAGTCGGAACGGGAAAAAACCCGCCACTGCTGGATGATGTCGTTGGCCAGAAGCTCTCGGGCCACGGTTTCGACCTGGGTGCGTTCGAGGGCCGTGTCCGAAAGCAGGTACAGCTTCGACGTGTAGGCCGCCTCGTCGTCCGCCATGGGGCGCTGAAGGAAGTCGGAAACGGCTTCCAGGGCCACGCTTCCCGCCGTGTCGCGCACGCCGGGACGCAAACCCACCCAAACGGCCCAGTCGAACGCCTGCGCCAGCGGCCGGAAACTCGACACCTGGGAAACCGGGTTGGTGAAGATTTCGTTGCGAACCGCTTCCAATTCGTCGCGGTTTAGGCGGGCGTCGAACGTCAGGATCTGGACGACCCGGGCGCCGCCCACGTGCCAGCCGAAATAGTCCTTCACCTTGCGGCAAAGGCTCGCTCCTTCTGCATCGAAAAGGTCGGGCTTGAGGGCGATTTCCAGTCGAGCGATCATGATTCTTCCTGTGTCCGGGTCTAGGCCAACAGCAGCTTGAAGGCGATGGCGATGAGGATGATTCCGCCGGCGACCTCCATCCGTTCCCCCCACCTGCAGGACAGTCGGTTGCCCAGCTTCATGGCGCTCCACGTCATGGCTCCCGCGACCATGCCGATCACCACGGCATCCCGAAGCAGGTCGCGGTCCATGATTCCCAGGCTCAGCCCGACTCCCAGCGCGTCCATGCTGGTCGCCAGCGAAAGCACCACCAGGTTGAGACCGCGGGTGGGGTCGATGCATTCTTCCGGCGGGCGGTCATCCTTTTTCAAACCCTCGACGGTCATTTTCCCGCCGATGAAAAGCAGCAGGCCGAACGCGAGCCAGGGCCCCCACTGCTGCACCACGCTGACCAGGTTGCGACCGAGCACCCATCCGAGCAGGGGCATGAAGAACTGAAAGAGGCCGAAGTGGAACGAAAGCCGGAAGACCTGCCGCGGAGCGCAGAACCGGGTGCCCACGCCAAGCCCTACGGCGAAGGCGTCGCAGCCGAGGGCCACGGCGACGAAAGCGGTCTCCCACCCCTTCACCGGCGGTCTCCCTCGCATCGCCGGACAGGCAACCGGCGTTCGAGGTCATGAAGGGCGCGCGTGCCCGGTTCCTTGCCGGCGTTGCGTTTCACCGCGGCGCTCCCGGATCGTCCTCGATCATGAATAGTAGGCGGCGTACTGGTTGCCGTAAGCCTGGTACTTGGCCGATAGTTCGAAAAACATGCGGGCGAGCCCGGTATCCAGTTCCAGGAATTTCACCGCCATCCCGCGCGGCGTGATGGCGTCTTCCGAGCCGAAGATGTTGGTCCAGACCACTTCGGCCGAGAGCCTCACGGGCTTTTCCACTCCCGGGATCCTGATCGTGAGTGCAAGCTTGGTGTTGAGCGGAGCGGGTTCGCGGCAGAAGATCATCATGCCGGTGTCGCTGAAATGGGTGGTGTGGCCCTTCCGGGTCTGTCCTTCGTAAGTGAACGTGACCTCGCACGGGGCGGGCTTTTCTGATGGCGTGTCGCCGCCATGTTGGTTCTTCTGTACCGTCACCGGAAAGGCTCCAGGATCAGCGCAGCGTGGCTTCGAACGTCGCGAGCACCTTTCGCACGAGCCGCTCGTGGACTTCGTTCACTTCTTCGTCCGTTAAGTTGCGATCCGGAGCTCGATAAACGAGCCGGTATCCCACACTCTTCTTTCCCGTTCCCAACTGCGGGTTTCTGTAGCAGTCGAAAATCTCGATACTCGCCACCAGCGGTTCCGGTTGCGCCTCGATGAAGCGAAGCGGTTCGGCGGCCGGCAGATCCTCGTCCACGACCACGGCCATATCGCGGACCACAAAAGGAAACCGGGGCAGAGGCTGAAACATCGGCCGTTCGCGCCTGAGGGCAAAAAGGCGGTCGAAGTTCAATTCAAAATAGAAGACCGGCCACTTCAAGTCGAACGTTTCCTGAACCTTGAGCGCTATTTTTCCCATGCTGCCGATGAACGCGCCGCCGCTGAACACGACGGCTCCGGCGGCCGCGCTGCAGTAGGGCGGAAGATCGCTCTCCTTCCATTCCACCTTTTCCAGATGAAAAAGATCCAGGATATCTTCCACGGTGCCCTTCACGTCGCTGAAATCCACCGCCGCTTCGTCTCCGTAAAGCGGCCGCGGGTCACGCCGCCCCGCCAGGACCCCCGCGCAGTGGAATTCCTCCCGCGGCAGGCTTTCACCAGCCGCGGGAAGGAACACCCGGCTCAGCTCAAAGAGCCTCAAGTGGGTATTCGCCCGGTCGAAGTTGTATCTTGCGGTCTGGAGCAGTCCCGGGAGGAGGCTCGTCCGCATCACGGCCTGTTCTTCGCTGAGGGGGTTGAGCAGTCGGATGGGCCGGATTTGCGGGAACCCGGGTACCGTCCCCAGGTTTTCCAGAGCCTTTTCTGAAACGAACGAGTAATTGAGGACTTCAAAGAAACCCGCGCCGACGAGGCGTTCTTTGAGGGCCTGGCGCATTCGCAGATGCGGGCTCGGCGGCTCGCATCCCAGGGATGCCGACGGAAGCGTCACGGGCACCCGGTTGTAACCCACCAGCCGCGCCACCTCTTCCGCCAGATCCACTTCCCGGTCGACGTCCAGGCGGAAAGACGGCGGGCGCACCACCAGCCGGCGGTCGCCCGCCGGGGTCGCCTCCATTTCGAGCCGCCCCAAGACCTCGCCCACTTCCTCGGTACTCAATTCCAGCCCCAGGAAACGATTCACCCGGTCCACCCTCAACGTGATTTCGGGACGTTCCTGGCGGTTCGGGTACACGTCGATCCGGCCGCGGGCCAAGCGGCCGCCGCCCAATTCCGCCATGAGTTGAGCCGCTCGGTCCAAGGCTCGGATGACCCCTTCGGGATCCACGCCCCGTTCGAAACGGTAGCTGGATTCCGTCCTGAGTCCCAGCTTGCGGCTGCTTCGCCGGATGCACGAAGGCTGAAAGAAAGCGCTCTCGATGAGGACCCGCGTCGTTTCCGGTTCGATTTCGGAATCGAGACCTCCCATGATGCCGGCAACGGCCACCGGACGCCTTCCATCACAGATGAGCAGGGTGTCGTCGAAAAGGGTTCGTTCCACGCCGTCCAGCGTCACGAAGCGTTCTCCTGCAGCGGCGCGGCGGACCACGATGCGGGATTCTTCCAAGCGGTCGAAGTCGAAGGCATGGAGCGGCTGGCCCAATTCCAGCAGGACGTAGTTGGTCACGTCCACGATGTTGTTGATGGAGCGGAGCCCTGCGGACTCCAGCCGTTCGCGGAGCCATCGGGGAGAAGGTCCGATGTGGACGCCTTCGACGAGTCGCGCCGAGTAACGGGGGCAGCCTTCAGGGTCTTCCACGGTGACCGCCGCCCGTTGGTGGACGTCGGGGCCGTCTTCTCCGAGCGCGATGTCCGGATACCGGACCCGTGTTCCGCACACCGCCGCCACTTCCCGGGCGATACCCACCATCGACAGGCAGTCTCCCCGGTTGGGGGTGATGGAAACGTCCAGCAGTTCGTCCTCAAGGCCCAGGGCTTCGGCCAAGGGCACCCCCAGTGGAATGTCGGTGGGAAGCAGCCAGATCCCTGCGGCGTCTTCACCCAGCGCCAGTTCTTTTTGAGAACAGAGCATGCCCTGGGAGCGGACGCCGCGGATTTCGGCTTCCCGAATGGTGGCGCCTGAAGGAAGTTCCGCCCCCGGAAGGGCCAACGGCACCACGTCGCCTTCGGACACGTTGGAGGCGCCGCAGACCACACGGTACTCTCCCGAACCGTCCGAGACCTGGCAGAGCAGCAGCCGGTCGGCCCGGGGATGCTTTTCGATCCGTGCGATGCGCGCCGTGACCACGTGCTTCAAGGTTTCGTAACGCCGGTGAATGCCTTCCACTTCCAGGCCCGCCATGGTCAGCGCCGTCGCCAGTTCCCCGGCGGACAGCGGGCAGTCCACATAGTCGCGAAGCCACTTCAAGCTGACAATCATCGGGTGCTTCCTTTCCGCATGGCCCTTAACCGAGGAGACGCAAAGGCCGTGGACAACGACCGAAGCATCCACGTCCTTTGCGCCCCTTCAATGGCTGAATGAAGTGATGGCAGCCGCTCCGCGAGGTTCCCCGGGCGGCTCAAAACTGGCTGAGAAACCTCAGGTCGTTTTCGAAGAAGAGACGGAGGTCGTCGATTCCGAATTTCAACATGGCGATGCGTTCAATGCCCATCCCAAAGGCGAACCCGGTGATCCGCTCAGGATCGTAGCCCACCATCCTGAAGACCTCCGGATCGACCATGCCGGAACCCAGGATCTCCAGCCAACCGCTCTGCGAACACACGCGGCAGCCGCTGCCCCGGCACATGACGCACTCAATGTCCACTTCGGCGCTGGGTTCGGTGAATGGAAAGAAACTGGGGCGAAAGCGGAGCCCCACGTCGGGGCCGAACATCTGCTGCACGAAAACGGTGAGAATGCCTTTGAGATCTCCGAAGGAAATGTCTTCGCCCACCATCAGGCCTTCCACTTGGTGGAACATGGGCGTGTGGGTCACATCCGAATCGCATCGGTAGGCCTTGCCCGGCGCGATGACGCGGATGGGAGGACGCCGCTTTTCCATGGTCCGGACCTGGATGGGAGACGTGTGCGTCCTGAGCACCACGTCTTCGGACACGTAGAAGGTATCTTGCATGTCCCGCGCCGGGTGATCCCTCGGGATGTTCAAGGCCTCGAAGTTGTAATAGTCCAGCTCCACTTCCGGGCCTTCAACGGTTTCAAAACCCAGCCGGTGAAAGATGGCTTCGATTTCCAGGGCGACCTGGGTGATGGGGTGAAGGCGCCCGCGGAGCGGCCGCCGCCCGGGAAGGGTCACATCGATACGGTCCGCGGCGCCGGCTTCGGCGGCCTTGGCCCGCTGAAGCGCCTCGTTCAAGAGGCCCTCCAGGTGCTCCTTCGCTTCGTTGAGCACCTTGCCCAGCCTTGGCCGATCTTCCGGGGCGGCCTGTCCCAGTTGCTTGAAAAGGCGGGTCAGTTCACCCTTCCGTCCCAGGTAAGCCACGCGCAGGCCGTCGAGGCGTCTGACATCGCCGCCCGCAGCTTCAACCGCTTCGGAGGCTTTCCGGAGAAGATCGCGAACCGCCTGTTCCATCGTCAAGCCGCTTCTTTGGCGATCCGGGCGAGCCGGGCGAAGGCTTCGGGATCGGACACCGCGAGCCCCGCCAGAACCTTCCGGTCGATGGCCACGTCGGCCTTCTTCAGCCCGCTCATGAACCGCGAATAACTCATCCCGTGCATCCGGGCGGCGGCGTTGATCCGAACGATCCACAGGCTCCGAAAATCCCTCTTCTTGGCCCGCCGATCGCGGTAAGCGAATTGCAGGGCGCGTTCCACCGTTTCCTTGGCGGTCCGAAGGAGCTTGCCGCGCCCGCCGCGGTATCCTTTGGCCATGTCCAGGACTTTCTTGCGACGCCGGCGGGATTTGACCGCCTTCTTGACTCGTGGCATGGAACTTCTCCTCCCTCAGGGGCTGCTTCCCGCCCCGATTCGTTTTACAGGTACGGCAGCATCCGGCGGACGGCCGTCACGTTCGCTGCGTCGACCAGAGTGGACTGGCGCAGCTGGCGTTTGCGTTTGGTGGTCTTCTTGGTCAGGATGTGGCTCTTGTTGGCCCGCGCGCGGGCGAACTTCCCGCTGCCGGTCACGCGAAACCGCTTGGCCGCTCCGCGATTGGTCTTGAGTTTGGGCATCGTATCCTCCAAATCCTTCCAGGCTCCAGTTATCCCGGCATTCGTCGGGAAAGCGAACACGAACGGACCCCTCCCTCGACCCGTGGTCTGCGGGCTGAGCCGAAAATCACGGGAACTTCAGCGACGGTCCCGCGGTGCGGGCGCGATCGAAGCCGCCAATTTATTGGGGTTCCCGGGTGGTGTCAAGCTTTTTTCCAGGCGGGCCTTAGGGCCTGTCCAAAAACAAGCTCAGGAAAGTCGGCCCTGCTGAGGTTCCTTGTTTCTAAAGGAGCGGCCATGGCCGCGATCGGGATCGCCGGCAAGCCGGCTCGTACAGGGTATGAGTCGCTCCTTAAGCGCCGTTCGCGAACCGCCCCTACGCGAAAAAACGAACCCTCAATCCCCAGAAGGGTGAAGGGTATTCTCAGACAGCCCTTTAGCCCTTCGGCGCCAGGATCATCACCAGGTTCCGCCCTTCCATCTTGGGAGGAAGCTCCACCACCACTTCATCCTGAAGCTCCTGGAGTATGCGGTCGAGCACCATCCTTCCCCGATCGATGTAGGCGATCTCGCGCCCGCGAAAGAGCACGGTGACCTTGGCCTTGTCCTTTTGTGCCAGGAAACGCCGGATGTGGCGAAGCTTGACCTGGACGTCGTGCTCGTCGGTCTTCGGGCGGAGCTTGACTTCCTTCACCTGGATGACGGTCTGCTTCTTCTTGGCTTCCTGGGTTCGTTTGCTCTGCTGGTATTTGTATTTGCCGTAGTCCATGACCTTGCAGACCGGGGGCTCCGCGTTGGGAGCGACTTCCACGAGATCCAGCCCTTCCTCGCGGGCTATTTCCAAGGCCTGCTTGATCGGCAAGATGCCCAGCTGGCTCCCGTCCGAACCGATCACTCGGACCTGGAGCGCCCGGATCTTCTCATTCACGTTTTCCTGCTGCTTGCTCAGAGTCCCATCCTCCTCGTATCGGGTGTCACCGTTTCAGGCCCATGGCCTCTTCAGATCATCCCCAGGCCGACCCGTCCGCCCGTCGCCTCACGGCATTCCCGTTCCAGAAGTTCGGCAAACTCCCGCGGAGTCATGAGGTCCAGGCTCTTCCCATCGCGGCGCCGCGGCCGCACGCCGCCGGCCTCCACTTCCTGGTCGCCGACGACGAGCATGTAGGGGATCTTCTGCATCTGGGCCTCGCGAATCTTGAAGCCCAGCTTTTCGCTTCGTTCGTCCAGGTCCACGCGGACGCCCAGCGCGCGAAGTTCCGCGTGGACGTTCCGGGCAAATTCCAGCTGGCGGTCCGTGACCGTCACCACCACCGCCTGCACCGGAGCCAGCCAAGAGGGGAAGGCTCCCGCGTAGTGCTCGATGAGAACGCCGATGAACCGTTCCAGCGCCCCCAGGATCACCCGGTGCAGCATCACAGGCCGGTGGCGTTCCCCGTCGGCGCCCACGTAGGTGAGATCGAAGCGTTCGGGAAGCGTGAAGTCGCACTGGATGGTCGCGCACTGCCACCGCCGTTCCAGGGCGTCTTTGAGTTTCACGTCGATCTTGGGCCCGTAGAACGCCCCTTCACCCCGGCAGATCCTGTAGGGAAGCCCCTTCCCTTCCAGCGCTCCGATGAGGGCCCTGGTGGCCCGCTCCCAGTCCTCTTCCGTTCCGATGGACTTCTCGGGCCGTGTGCTCACTTCCATTTCGTATGAAAAGCCGAAAAGGTCCATCACTTCTATCACGAAATCGATGATGGCTTGAATTTCCGCGTTCAGCTGTTCCGGCATGCACAGGATGTGGGCATCGTCCTGGGTGAACTGGCGGACGCGAAGCAGGCCGTGGAGCACCCCGGACTTTTCGTGGCGATGCACCGTGCCCAGCTCGAAGTAGCGGAGCGGCAGATCCCGATAACTCCTCACCTTCGACTTGTAGATCAGCATGTGAGCCAGGCAGTTCATGGGCTTGATGCCGTAGGACTGGTTGTCGATTTCCGTGAAATACATGTTTTCGCGGTAATTGTCGAAATGGCCGGAACGCTTCCAGAGTTCCGTCTTGAGCAGCGTGGGGCCGACCACGATCTGATAGCCCCGCTTCAGGTGTTCCCGCTTTTCGAAGGTTTCCAGGATGTGACGGAGCAGCGCCCCCTTGGGATGGTAGATGACCATGCCGGCCCCGACTTCGTCGGAAAAGCTGAACAGGTCCAGTTCGCGTCCCAGGCGCCGGTGATCACGCCGCTGGGCTTCCTCGAGGAAGTTGAGGTACTTCTTGAGGGCCTTGCCGTCCGGAAACGCCGTGCCGTAGATGCGCTGGAGCATGACGTTGCGTTCGTCGCCGCGCCAGTAGGCTCCGGCGACGGAGATGAGTTTGTACGCCTTGATGAAACCCGTGTCCGGAACGTGGGGTCCCCGGCAAAGATCCACGAACCCGCCCTGCTCGTAGATGGAAACCGTGGGGGCTTCCAGTTCCTCCAGCAACTCCACCTTGTACGTTTCGTTTCGCTGCTCGAACAGCCGGATCGCCTCTTCCCGGGGAAGTTCCCGGCGCCGGAAGGGAATCCGCGCCTGGATGATTTCCTTCATGGCCGCTTCGATCTTTTCCAGATCTTCCGTGGTGAAGGGCCGGTCCACCTGGAAGTCGTAGTAAAAACCGTTTTCTATGGCCGGCCCGATGGCGATCTTCGCCTCGGAAAAGAGCTTCTTGACGGCCTGAGCCATGACATGAGACGCACTGTGCCGCAGGATTTCAAGTCCTTCCGGCGAATCGATCCGCACGCCCTCCACCGTGGCGTCTTCGGTTATGGGTGCGGCGAGGTCCACCAGGCGGCCGTTCACCTTGGCCGCTACCCAGGCGTCCGGCTTTCCGCCAGCGGCCGCGAGCATCTCCTTGACGGCGGTACCCCTGGGAAAATCGCGCCGCTCGCCGCCGGGAAACTCGATCTTGACTGCTTCCAAAGATTCAACCGGTTGTGTGGTCATGGCCTGAAACCTCTGTCGCCCGAGGGCCGCCGGGCCGCCGAGTCGATGATCTTTCATGTAACAAAAAAGGCACCTCCCCTGGTCACCGGCGGGAGATGCCTGTCCATTCACGATGTCGGTGCACTATTGATCGGGGTCGACTCCCTGATGATCCGTTGATCCACCCGCGAGCCCGCGAACCGTTAGTATTGGGGATGTGTCAAGAGCGGAGCGCTTTCATCCTGGATTGCCGAAAAAGATGGTAGGCACGGGCGGGATCGAACCGCCGACTTCTACCGCGTCAAGGTAGCGCTCTCCCGCTGAGCTACGTGCCTACGCGCAGGTTCGCTCCCCTATATCGGATTCGTTCTCGAGGTGTCAAGCAAAATGAACCTCACCGGGCTTCAAGCCTGCTCCCTGTCGCCGTTACGGGCCGCGTCCCAGAGTCGCAGGCCGAACACGATGTAGTGGAGGCCGCTCGCCACCGAAAACGCGGCCGTAGCGGAAATGAGGCCCCGCGTCGCCCAAAGGGGAGGCGCAAGGTAGGGGGCGGCGAGAATCGCCATGACCGTCAGGATCTGCACCAGCGTGGTGAGCTTGCTCAAGACCGTGGGGCGAATGGCCACGGGAACCTGGTGAAACATGAGCGTTAGGACGCCGATCACGATGATGGCGTCCCGGCTCACGGTGATGATCACGAGCCAGTCGGGAAGTAGGTCCAGGTGGCCGAGGAGGATGAAGGAACTGACCAGGAGGAGCTTGTCCGCCAGGGGATCCAGGTAGGCCCCGAGTCGGCTTTTCTGGTGGAAGACGCGGGCGATGAATCCGTCCAGCCCGTCGGTGACCCCGGCTGCGAAGAAGATCGCCAGAGCCTCTCCCAGTCGTGCGTCCAGCAGAAGCCAGATCAGCACGGGGGTGAGCAGGATCCGTATCAGGGTGAGCAGGTTCGGAATCGTCATCACCGGGACTCCGGCCCCGGCTCATCGAAAGGAACCGCCGGCTCATCGGGGGCCGGAACGCATTCCAGAAGGAGCGAACGGGTTTCGCTTTCCACTGCCCTGACACGCAGCGCTTTGCCGTCCCGGAGCTTCACCCCGGAAAGGCTTTCGACCTCCCGGTACGACACGCCAGAAACGGACGCCCGGATTTCGCCGCCCTTCAATTCAAGCCCCTCCACCTTGACTTCAGACGATTGGCGCCTGAGCAGTTCCTCCAGCATCTCCCACTGGCTGTAGGCGTGATCCGACCGAAGTACCACGTTCCACTGCCGCTGCGCACCCCACTCATCCGGCACCGCGCCGGCTTCTCCCGCGGCGTAAGGACGGCCCTTTTCCCCGGCGGCGGCGAGCAGAGCGTCGATCCGCGGAACCACCAGGCTCGCCATGTGGACGATCCCTTCGTGCAGATCCCCCGCGAGAGGCCAGGAGTGATCGAGGCTTCCCAGAACGCTTTGCGAGGCCACCTCAAGGACCTGGAGGTTGACCAGGGCGGCCCGGATGCCGGCGTCCGTTGTCTGCGAGGAGGCTCGTCCGATCACGAGGATCGGCTTGCCCCTTTCGCGGGCCGTCTGGAGCGCGTCATGGAGGGGGACGTTTCCCGAGGCGTCCACCGCGACGTCTCCTTCTGAAGGCACGTCCAGCGTCCAGAGGTAGTCTTCCGCTTCCAGGAGGAGGCTTTCGTGAAAGGGTGTGCGCGACGGGGTGTCGCCGGTGGGAACCAGCCAGGTCCCGTCCCAGTTTTCCGCAACGACCCACAGCAGATCCCGAGCATGCGGCAGTCCTTCGGGCAGACCCCGGCGGTCCCCTTCCGAAGCCGCCGCGGTAGCGGCCGCGGGAGAAGGAACGGGCGAGGGTTCCGCGGTTCCGTCCACCCAAAGACCCATAGCCTCCAGGTCGGCTCGAAGCGTTTCCATGGCCACCGTCACCTGGCCCTGTATCCGGTAGGTTCCACCCGAGGGCTGCTCAGAAAGAATCCGGTAACTCTGTACGTAGCGCTGCGGGTTGGACAGAATTTCCTTTTCCAGCAGCGCGGTGTTCCGCACCAGTTCGGAAGGCTTCACGAAGATCCCGATCCCCTGGATGACGCCCTGGATCATGAGGTCGTCCAGGGCCTCCTCGCGGCTCCTCGCCTGGTCCCGTTCGTCGTAGACGGCCACTCCCTGGGTGAAGAAAGTGGACGTCTCCGGCTGAGACCAGGCGATCCGGGCGCCAAAACCGGTGAAAACGATGAGAACCGCAGCGATAAGCCTTCGTCTCAAGAGTCGACCCATGATAGACTCCGTCTGGTGGTTGAAAGCCCCACAACGCGTCCGGTGCGATCGGACTTGCCCGGCACAGGTGATGTAAGAGGCTCTGTCTGAGAATACCCTTCACCCAGGCGGCCCATTGTGGGAGCGGCGCCCCCGCCGCGATGAAATCGAAGCTGGAGCTTCTGCAAAGTTGTGTCCCCAAGGTGGAATTTTTCCCCTCGTTCCCAAGCTGGAGCTTGGGAACGGCCTGCCCGGGAAGCTCCAGCTTCCCTCGCGGGCGAGCTATTGCTATCATAGGCATCAGGTGAACAAAAGCGGAAAAACGAGCGGTTCCACGGCGGAGGGATCCATGCAAGGCACGGTGTTTCTTGGGTTCGTCGGTCCCCGGACCATCCATTTTCTTTCCTCCACCCTGGAAGCCTACGAAGGTGTGGCCGTGGTGACCACAGTGGACTCCGACTTGGGACTGGTGCGGATCCATGCCGCTCCAGACTGTGAGGACGATGTGCTGGCGATCATCGGCGCGGAGTCGGAGTTCACCGGGTGGGTTCCCGCCGAACCGGCCTGATCCGGAGGGACCCCCGGCGGTCGTCCCGCTGGGAGGGCGACCCTGCTCCGCGGCGGCCCTTCGCCGGGCGCCCTCCTTTCCTGCTCCCTCTCCTGAGCGGCGTGCCGATCACCGCCGCCCGGGACTCGGGACAAGCCCCTTGAAACGAACCCGGCACTTGTCTAAGAATGGAGACCCTTAGGTGTGACCGACCCCGGACCTTCCATGCTTGCGGGAGCTAATCGAAATCCCTGGACAGGACGCGCGATGACGACTTCGAAGAGAAACCGCCCCCCGAGTGCACCGGAGGAGGAGCGACCCGACTACCGGTTCGACGTGCGAACCTATGAGGAAGGCGACATCGTGCTTCGCGCGGGTCAGGAAGTGTCCAACTTCTACGTGATCTTGGACGGCAGGGTGAAGGTCACCCGAGACGGCCGCAAGATCCGGGTTCTCGGCGAGCAGGACGTCTTCGGCATGGAAAGCCTGGTGGAACCCGACTTTCCTTATACCGTGCAGGCCGTGGCGGCCACCCGCATCGCCATCTACGACGTGGAGGCGGTGGATTACTTCATCGCCACGACACCCCGGATGGCGCGCACCATCCTGCTTTCGGTGGTGAAGCAGCTTGTGGAGACGGGAGCGGATGTTTGTGAGGACCTGGAGGTTCAACTGCCTCAGGACGTGGAAATCCGTTTTTTCGGAGACGGAGAGCGCGTGGTGCATGAAGGTTCCCAAGGGAGGGAGTTCTTTAGGCTGGTTTCCTCCGACGGTGGTCTTCGGGTCTCACGAGGCGGCTTGGAAGTGGGCCGTATCGACCGGCCGGGTGCCTTCTTCGGCGCCATGGCCTGCCTGCTCCGGCTCCCCTGGAAGGCTTCGGTGACCAGCGTGGGCGAAAGCACGGTCCAGGTTTTTCCGGCCGACAGGCTGCTGTCCTTCGCCCGGGAATTCCCGGACCTTGCAGTGGACCTGATCGACCGGCTTTCCAGCCGGCTTGTGGAAATGAATGGCAACCTGATCGCGAAGGGTCATCCCGGAAACGAATGGGACGACCTTGCGTGACCGAAGGCCCCGGACGGGGGAGAGGATACTCGGGCGTTGAGCGGCATGCACGAAACATCAGCTGAGTCGGCCATTGGGCCCCGTCCGCGGGCCCTCTATGTGCAGACCTTCGGCTGCCAGATGAACGAATACGATTCCATGCGCGTGGCGTGGCTCCTCGAGAACCGGGGCTATCGCCTCGTGGAGGACCCGCGCCGGGCAGACGTCATCTTTTTGAATACCTGTTCCGTACGGCAAAAGGCCGAGCAGAAGGTCTACTCGTTGCTGGGCCGACTGCGAAAGCTCAAACACCGCAATCCGGATCTGAAGATCATCGTGGCCGGATGTGTCGCTCAGCAACTGGGAGATAACCTCCTCGAGAGGTTCTCTCACCTGGACCTGGTCGTGGGCACGCGAGGCGTGGGAGCCGTGCCCGAGTTGCTCGATCGCCTGCGGCAGGGCGGGGACCGCACGGCGTACCTTCCGGACGATGAAGGCGGAACGAGCTGGCGCCACCCGCTGGCCGGTGGAACGCCGCTTCGGTCGGGCGTCGTCGCGCCGGTGACCATCATGCAGGGGTGCGACAACTTCTGCACGTACTGCATCGTGCCCTATGTGCGGGGCCGGGAACGGAGCCGACCGAGCGCCGACGTGCTCCGGGAGATCAAGGCCCTGGAAGACGGGGGCGCGCGGGAAGTTCTGCTGCTCGGCCAGAACGTGAATTCTTACGGCCGGGGTCTTTCCGAGCGCACCGACTTTTCGGAACTGATACGGAAGATCGCCGGTGAGACGAACCTATCGAGAATCCGGTTCACCACGTCGCACCCCAAGGACCTCACGGAATCTCTCATCCGCTGCTTCGCCGAAATCCCGGCTCTTTGCAAACACATCCACCTCCCCTTCCAGGCCGGCTCGGACCGAGTGCTCGGGCGGATGAACCGGCGCTACACGGCGGCGGACTATGAAGGCAAGGTCCGGCGCCTCAGGGACGCCTGTCCCGAGATCGGTCTTTCCGCCGACGTCATGGTCGGCTTTCCGGGAGAAAGCGACGAAGATTTCGAAAAGACTCTGGAACTGATGGAACGCATTCGCTTCGACACGCTCTTTTCGTTCCGATATTCGGACCGACCTTTCGCCAGGTCGTCGGGCTTTTCCGGCAAGGTCCCGGAGGACGTGAAGAGCCGCCGCCTGGCGATCCTGCAGGGGCTGCAGGCGGAAATCACCCTGGAAAGGAACCGGCTCGAGATCGGCGGGATTCGGGAAGTCCTGGTGGAGGGACCCAGCAGGGCGGGGGGCGGTCAATTCACGGGGAGGACGCAGCAGAACCGAATCGTGAATTTCCAGGGCGACGAGACGCTGGTGGGCCGTTGCGTCAAGGTGCGCATCACGGACGCGTTCAGCCATTCGCTTCGGGGCGAACTGAACGACGGCGCCGTGGACTGATCTTCGGTCCTCCCCGCACAAATCGGGAAATCAACCGATGCCGTGCCGTTTTTCGGTCGTGCGACAGGCGGTCACGGGCGGCGGTTGCAGCATGTCATAACGGCGGCAGTCCGGAAAGGAGATGCCATGTACAGGCAAATGACGGTTTCCTCGCTGGTCATGGATCAACAGACCAATACCCCGGTGGTGATTCTCAAGGATCCGGCGACGGAAACGCATCTTCCCATTTGGATCGGGCTCCTGGAAGCCACGTCCATCGCCACGGAACTCGAAAAGATCCGCTTTCCCCGTCCCATGACCCACGACCTGTTGAAAAACGTGCTGGAGCACCTCAACGTGACGGTGGAACGCATCGAAGTTTGCGACCTCAGGGACAACACCTATTATGCCTTGATTCATCTTCGAATCGACGACAAGTTGAGTTCCATCGATTCCCGACCCAGTGACGCCATCGCCATAGCGCTTCGTACCAACGCGCCCATCTTCGTGCGGGAAGAGGTGCTGCAGAAATCCCAGAAGTCGGTTTCTCAAGAAGAGAAGACGGTGTTCCGTTCCGACGACAAAGAACAGTGGGAAGAGATCCTGGACAAGCTGGATCCTGAAGACTTCGGAAAATACAAGATGTAGGGCTTGTCCGCGATGAAACGGGACCGCCGATCGCTGGAACGGCTCCTTCGGGTCGCCGCCGGGGAAGTCCCCGCCGAATGCTGCCTGCGAGGGGGTTCCATCGTGAACGTTCATACCGGGGCGGTGGAACGAGCCGACCTGGCCGTCCACGACGGCTGCATCGCGGGAATCGGCCGCTACGAAGCCCGCCGCGTGGTGGACGCGTCCGGCCTCTATATCGCCCCCGGCTTCATCGACGGCCACATCCACATCGAAAGCAGTCTGCTGCACCCGGCGGGGTTCGCCGCTGCGGTGCTCCCGCGGGGCACCACGGCGGTGGTGTGCGACCCTCACGAGATCGCCAACGTATTCGGCGTGGAAGGAATCCGGTACTTCCTGCAGGCCACCGAGCGTCTCCCGCTCGACGTCTACCTGACCCTACCCGGTTGCGTTCCGGCTTCCCCGCTGGAAACGTCGGGGGCGGCGCTGAGTGCGGCGGACCTCGCTTCTTTGCTGCCTCACCCGCGCATCGTGGGGCTCGGCGAAATGATGAACTTTCCGGGCGTTCTCGCGGCGGTTCCCGACGTCCTGGAGAAGTTGGTGCTTTTTCAGGATCTTCACATGGACGGCCACGCGCCCTTGTTGACCGGAAACGCATTGAACGCCTATGTGTTGGCGGGCATCGCCACCGACCACGAATCCACGCGGCTCGAAGAAGCCCGCGAAAAACTCGCCCGCGGGCTCAGGCTCATGATCCGAGAAGGCAGCCAGTCCAGGGACATGGCGGCGCTGCTTCCGGCCGTCTCCGATGCCACCTGGCCCAGCTGCCTCCTGGTCACCGACGACCGGCATCCGGACGATCTCCTTCACGGCGGTCACATGGACGCCCTGGTGAACCGCGCCGTCGACCTGGGCCTGGATCCGGTGCGGGCCATCGCCATGGCCTCGCGGACGCCCGCCGAAACGTTCGGGCTGAAACGAAGGGGCGCCTTGGTCCCGGGGGCTCGAGCCGACTTTTCCCTCAGCGCTTCGCTGCATCCCTGGAAGCCGGTGAGTGTCTACAAGAACGGCGTCGAAGCGGTAAGAGACGGAAGGGTGCTGGCGGATCTGGATAACGGGCTCTCGCTGGCGCCGCCTCCCAGCCCGATGGAGCTGGGTCCCATGAGCTCGGACCTGTTCGCCCTCTGGGGGACGCCGGACCGGGAGGTGAAGGTGATCGAAGTGGTGGAAGGAAGCCTGCTGACCCGCTGCGTTCGCGCGATTCCCAAGACCGACGGGGGACGGCTGGTCGCGGACACCGGCCGCGATATCTTGAAGCTTGCCGTTTTCAACCGATACGGCCCTCGGACGGCGGAACCCCGCCGGGGAATCGGCTTCGTGAAAGGATTCGGGCTCACCCGGGGAGCCCTTGCCTCCACCATCGCCCACGATTCCCACAACCTCATCGCCGTGGGCGCCTCCGATGCGGCCATGGCCGCCGTGTGCGAAGCCGTGCGGAGGGTTGGAGGCGGTCTGGGGGTCGGCGACGCATCGGGGAACCTGGAACTCCTGCCTCTGCCCATCGCCGGACTCATGAGCCGGGAACCCCTGGATACAGTGGTGGATCGACTGGCGGCGCTCCGCCGGTTGGCCCGAGCCTTCGGATGTGCCCTCCGGAATCCCTTCATGGCCCTCTCGTTCCTGGCACTCCCGGTCATCCCGGAACTGAAACTCACCGACCGGGGCCTGGTGGATGTTGCGAGCTTCTCCATGGTTTCCCTGCAGGCGTGAAGCAAAAGGCCTTGCGGGTCTTCGCAGCGATCTGTTATGAAGGGTCAAGGCCGCGAACGTGGACGACCGCATTCAAAGGCATCGGACCAGGCGGCGGGTGATTTCGGTTTCCCTGCGCGAAAATCGGCGGCGGTTCACCGACAGACAGACGACCAGACCCCGTTCAACGGGAAAGAGGTGGAGGTGGGGATCATGTCCACAATTTCTTGCCGTTCTTTTGACGACATCGTCAACTTTGCCATCAAGAAAGAAGAGAGCGCCATGGATTTCTACCGCCAGTGCGCGCAGCGGGCCAAAAACCCGGGCATCAAAGACTTCTTTGAAGAAATGGTCGATGAAGAACGCAAGCACCGAGACATGCTGAAAGACCTCAACCCCTACGGCCTGGAAGAATTCAAGCTGGAGAAGGTGGAGGACCTGAAGATCAGCGACTACCTGCTGGACGTTCCGTTCCGCGAAGACCTGACCTACCAGGAAGCCCTGACGCTTGCCATGAAGAAGGAAGAGAAGGCTCACGCGTTCTACGAGGCATGGAAAGAAAAGTGCCTGCACGAAAAAACGGCCAAAATCTTCGAAATCCTGGCCCAGGAAGAAACCAAGCACAAGCGGAAACTCGAAACGCTTTATGACGAAGAAATCCTGAGCTGGGATTAGATCGAATCCGGAACACCGCGGAGACCCGGAGGCGGCCGGCGCGTCCGGGTCTTCTTTTTTTCTTCGAAGCCGTGAAGGGGGATCGCCCGCCGTTGAATCGTAACGCCCGCGCCTACCTGGCCGTATCGGCCGCCGTCGCCTTCTGGGGTGTGTCGTTTGTGGCCACCAAGGTGGCTCTTCGGACCATCCCCCCTTACGGCATCCTGGCCGGCCGGTTCGCCCTGGCGAGCGTGGTCCTGCTTCCCCTGTGGTTCGTGTTCGCGCGGGAAAGGCTGCGAAGAGGTGATTTCCTTCTCTTCGCGCTGCTCGGCATCATGGAACCCGGACTGTATTTCATCCTGGAGACCCGCGGCCTCCTTCACACCAGCGCTTCCGCGGCGTCGCTCATCATCGCCTCGATCCCCGTTTTCGTGATCCTCCTGGCGCGCTTTTTCCTCAAAGAACCTCTGCGACCCCGCGTGGCCGCAGGGATCTTCCTCACCCTGGGCGGCGTGGCGTTTCTCCTCTTCCGCGGCGACCCGGTTGAATCCCTGGAAGGAAGTTCCCTCAGGGGAAACCTTTACATCCTTGGAGCGGCGCTATGCGCTTCCGCCTATACCGTTGTGAGCCGCCGTCTCGGGGCCCGCTACCGGCCCTGGACGGTCACCACGGTGCAGGCCCTTTTCGCCGCGGTCTTCTTCCTGCCCCTGGCCGTGTGGGAATGGCGCCCGCTGGAAATCCGCGGGATCGGCACCCCGGAATGGGCCGCCCTCCTATTCCTCGCGCTCTTTGCGACCCTGTTCGCCTTTCTCTGCTACAATTACGGCCTGAGCGTTCTCGAGGCGTCCCAGGTCGCGGTCTTCATCAACGTGATTCCGCTGGTGACCGTGGTCTGTGCGGGCTGGATCCTGGGAGAACGACTGGGGCCGACCCAGGCGGTAGGGGCCGTGCTGATCCTCGCAGGGGTGAGGGTCACGACTTCCGGGGCGCACGGTGCGGCGACCGGCGGAACACGGCGTCTTTTCGGCCCGGCGCGGCGGTGGCTCAAGACGCTACATGGCGGGACTCACCACGGGATGCCGGCTTTCTCGGCGGCGAAGAAGTACGTAGAAGGCCCCGCTTCCTCCATCACAGGAGCGCGCCGAAGCGAAGGCCAGCACAAAACGTTTTAGGGGAGCGCGGAGAAACCAGCGGACCAGCTGGTTTTTCAAAACCGGTTCACGGTTTTTGGAGTTCAGGCCCTTTCCGGAGACCACCAGCACGCACCGGAGCCCTCGGGCATGGCTGTCACGAATGAACCGCGTGACCAGCTCCCGGGCTTCCTCCCGCGTGCAGCCGTGTAGATCGATGTAGGCCTGATAGCTGAACCGGCCTTCTTTGAGGCCCTGGACGATTTCGGGGGAAAGCCCCGCGACGGCCCCGTCGACGTACTCGTCCGTGTGCACCAGTTCGAAGGAGGCTCCCCCCGCCACCAGGTCCGCCAGGTGCATCAGGACCTCCCAGTCTTCCCGTTGCCGGCATCGGGGGACGAAGGTCCGAGCGGGCCCCCGGGGCACGCGGGCCCGGTCTTCGGCAGGGATGGGCGTCACATCGCCGACGGCATCGAGAAAGAGCTGTTCATCGGGTGTTTCGCGGCAGGTGCCGCCGGCGTGAGCCCCCGAAGCTTCTTCGGGGCGGTCGAACCGGGGCCGCGGGGGCGTAACGGGCGGTGGGCCGGCGCTCTTTTCCCCCGACGCGGCTTGCAGTTGTTGATCCAGCCCCCGAAAGGGGGTATAGAAGCCCTCGTCGGTGGGACACCTTTGCTTCTGCTTGCGCAAACGATTCGAAACCGGCTTGGAAGGCGATTTTCGGCGGCTCATGACGGCACCTCGCTTTGACACGTTCATAGTACAGGACGCGCCCGGCGAAGACAACGCCGGGCGTCCCTGCCACATGGTGGCGACCCCTGAAGGCTTCCGGCGCCTCATGGAGCAGTTGCGGGGTGAGGCCCATATCGCCGTCGATACGGAATCCAACGGCTTCTACGCCTACTTCGAACGCGTCTGCGTGATTCAACTCTCCGTAGCATCCCGGGATTTCGTGCTGGACGCCCTGGCCCTGGACGATCTGAAACCCCTGGGGGCCCTGCTGGCCGACCCGAGCATCGAAAAGATCTTCCACGCCGCCGCAAACGATATCGGGAGCCTCAAGCGGGATTTCGATTTTCAGTTCACCAATGTTTTCGACACGGCCATCGCCTGCAAGCTCTTGGGACATCGGCGACTGGGGCTCGCCCCGACGCTCGAACGCGAGTTCGGCGTGCAGCTCGACAAGAAATGCCAGCGCTGCGACTGGGGCCGAAGGCCGCTCACCGAAGAACAGGTGGCGTATGCCTGCCAGGATACGCGCTACCTGGTGGCGCTGCGTCACCGGCTGGCGGAACGGCTGGAAAAGGAGGGTCTTCTCGAAAAGGCCGGTGAAGCCTTCGAGGCCGTATGCCGGCAGAGTGCGCCGCGCGGGCGGTTTCCTCCCAACGGTTACGTGAAGATCCGTGGATTCAAGACCCTGGGGGCGGAGGGGCGACGGGCGGCCCGAGAACTCTACCAACTGCGCGACCAGGTGGCTCGAAGCGCCGACAAGGCCCCTTTTCGGGTCATGACCAACGACGTGATTTTTCGGCTGGCCCGGAACCGGCCGCAGAACCTGAGCGAACTGGCTCGCATCAAGGGACTCCCGCGGCATTTCAGGAAAGGTAGGATGGCCGAAAAGATCCTGCACGCCGTGCACTAGTCGACCCAATCCTCAGGTCCGCTGCCTCACCACGCGGCGGAACTCAAAGGACGCGCCATGAATTCCGGCATCGAACTGCGAGATTGCTTCAAAACCTACCGTCACGACCAGGACAAGGCAAGAACCCCCGCGGAGACCATCCGGTGGGTCCGCGACCGCTTGTCCGGCTTTCGCCTGAACGTTCTTTCCAGAACGCTTCGCATCGACACCGGTCGGCTGGACGTTCCCGTGTTCCTGAGCCTGTGCGGAGACGATGCCACGCGCCTCACCGGTACGAAAAAACAGATGGGAAAGGGCGCCACCCCGGAACAGTCGGAAGCGAGCGCCCTGATGGAACTCGTGGAACGGTTCAGTTTCTTTTCTTTCGTCCGTCAAACCCGTTTTCCGCTGCTCACCTGGGACAAGGTGCCCGGATCGGCCGTTTCCGCGGAAGCTCTCAAGCTGTCCATTCACGACGACCGGACGCCGACCGGCCGGTGTGATGCCTTTCTGAAGGGCTGCCCGCTTCGCTGGGCCGTCGCCCGCAGCCTCACGGAAAACCGGGACCGGTGGCTGCCCATCGATTGGTTTTACCTCATCAACGAATACAACGGGCCGGCCGCCGGGAACACCCTGGAAGAAGCGATCCTCCAGAGCCTTTGCGAGGTGGTGGAACGCCACGTGGGATCGGTCATCGCCTACGAGGAACGGGTGACCCCGCGCATCGATCCTTCCAGCCTGAAAGACCCGGCGGCGGTGGAGCTGGTGGAGAAATTCCGCAGGAACGGCATCCGACTCCACCTTCGGGATTTCTCTCTGAACACGGGCATTCCCTCCGTCGGGGCCCTGGCTTACGACCCGGCCACTTTTCCCGAAAAGAGCGAAATCGTCTTCGCCGTCGGGACCACGTCGAGTCCCGAAAAGTCGCTGTGCCGCGCCCTGACCGAAGTGGCGCAGTTGGCCGGCGATTTCGAGAGCCGGACGTCCTACCGCCCTACCCTTCCCAAGTACAAGTCCCTGGAAGAAGCGGCCTACCTCATGGCGCCGGGACCGACCGTCGACGTCCGGACCCTGCCGGACCTGAGCGACGACAACCTGCGGGTGGAAATCGAGCGATGCGTCGGTGCGTTGCGCGACGTGGGTCTGGAAGTCCTGGTCCTGGACGCGACCCACCCGGAACTTCAAGTGCCTGCCGTGTACACGGTGATTCCCGGCGCGCACTTCCTGGACCACACGCGCGACACGGATTTCCCTCAGCACATGGCCCGGACCGTGCTCCGCGGGCTTCCCCCGGAGTCTGCGGCGACGCAGTTGGAACGGCTGCACGACCTTTTCGGGCCCCGCTACGATCTCACCTTCTTTCTGGCTCACAGCCACGAACTCCTGGGCAACGTGGAAAAGGCCCTCGGCCTGTTCGAGGAGGCCCTCCGGCAGAAACCAGACCCGCGCGAAATCGCCAGCATCTACGTGCACATGGCGTCCTGCCGGAAAGAGCTCGGCGACTACCGGGGCGCCTTGCGGGCACTGGAACACGCCGAACGGCGAAACTGGGAGCTCAAAGAGATCTACAACCTGCGGGGATTCTGCCACTTCCGGCTCAAAGAACACCACAAGGCCATCGAGGCGTTCGAGCGGGCCATCGAACTGGACCCTGGCTCGGCCATCGATTACGCCAACATCGGGTCCAACCTGAGGGAACTGGGTCACAAGGAAGAAGCGGTGCGGCTCTACCGCATGGCGCTGGAACTGGATCCTTCCATCGACTTCGCCCGGGAAAACATCCAACGGCTGGAAGCGGAAATCCAGGCGGCTCGGGGCTGAAGTCTTGAGGTACGAACGGGAAGCGTCTTCACGACCAGGGTGTTCGTGAAAAGCTCCCGGGCCAGGCTCAAGACGTCGGCAGCGGTCACGCTTCGCACCATGTCGGGATAGCGACGGTCGTAATCCCAGCCCAGTCCCAACACCTGGTTGACCGCGGCGCTCCGAGCCTGGGCTTCGAGGCTTTCCAGCGACAGGTAGTGCATGGTGAGGACCATTTCCTTGGCGGTTTGAAGCTCTTCGTTGGTTACGGGTTCGTCGGCGACCCGCTTGAGGTTGTCGAAGACGATCGCTTCCACCGGCTCCAGGTTTTCCAGGGTGGTTTGGGTGAGGACCCCAAAGAAACCGGTGCCGATTCCCAGGAACGGGAACGCGTGCACCACGTACACCAGATCGGCCTTGCCTCCTCGAAGCGCTTCATGAAGCCGACCCCCAGGGTAACCGATCCCCGAAAGCAGGGCGTCCAGCACATCCATGGCGGGACGCCGGGGGTCGTTCAAGGCCAGGCCCTCGGTTCCCACGAAAAGCGCGGCGGATGTCTTTTCGTTCTCTTTCACGATGACCCGGTCTTCCGCGAGAGGCGGCGCAGGTCCCGGCCGAGGGGGTTCGCCGGCGGTCTCCCCCCGCCACTTGCCGAAAAGCTTCTCGACGTTTTTCATCACCTCGCCGGCCCGAAAGTCGCCGTAAACGGCGAGCACCGTCCGGTCCGGCCGCGCCATGCGCGCATGAAACGCCAGGATGTCTTCCCGCGTGAACCGCTTCACCGAGGCTTCGGTTCCGAGCCGGTTGTGGCCGTAGGGATGGCTGCCGAAGAAATGGCTCCTGAAGAGGCGCATCAACTCGGCCTGCCAGTCCTCGTCCTGCCGTTCGATGGCAAGGAGTGTCTCCTTGCGTTTCTTTTCGATTTCTTCTTCAGGAAAGACGGGTTCGAGCAGAGCGCTCGAAACCAGGTTCAGGGCCGATTCCAGGTCTTCGCGGAGCACCTTGGAGGACACGAAGCAGGTGTTGTTCCCGCACCCGCTGCTCAGGCTGCCCCCGACGTTTTCGATCTTTTCCGCCATTTCCAACTTGGAGTGGCTTCGGGTGCCCGCCGTGAGAAGCGAACCGGTCATGGCAGCGAGCCCCTCTTCGCCTTCTTTCTCCAGGAGAAGCCCTCCGCGGGTGTAAATCTGAACGGTAGCGTACGGCAGTTCGTGATCTTCCCGCATCAGGACAGTGAGGCCGTTGGCCAGCCGCCTGACGATCACCGACTCCGTCTCATCCGGTGTCCCGACGGTGGCGGAAGCGCCGGGCGGGTTCGCGGAAGGTCGCGCCGAGTCTTGCCCGGCGGTGATGACGGCCACGTTCATGCGATCGAAGGCCAAGTAGTTGCGGGCGGCACGCCTGACGTCGTCCCGGGTCACGGCCCGGATGGCTTCCACGTAGGCCTCTTCGAAATAAGGGTCTCCGGTATCGAAGTAGGAGTCTCCGATGGATGCGGCCGCCTCGGAAGCCGTCTCCTTGCCGAAGACGTGCTGGGCGATCACTTTTTTCTTCGCCCTTTCAAGTTCTTCGTCGTCGATCCCATCTTCCTTGAGGACCGAAAGCTCTTCCCTGACCGCGTCCAGGACCCGGGGCCAGTTTTCGGGGGGCACGGTGAGGGAAATCACGAACTGGCCGGGAACGTAAGATGGCGTCCAGTTGAAGGCCCCGACATTCAGCACGCTGTTGTCCCTGTGCTTCAGCCTCCGGTAAAGCCGGCCGGTCCGGCCGTCTCCGACGACAATGGCCAGGACGTCCAGGGCGTAGAGATCCTCGTGGGTCAAGCGGACCGAGGGAAACCCCACCATGGCCTGGTTCATGCGCGCCATGGGAAGCGCTTTCTCCGCCCACCGCGGGGTCAACTGCGGAGGTTCTTCCGGCAGCACCAGGGGTTCGGCCGATGAACGGGCAACCGACCGCGTCTTGTCCGCCGCGAAGCGAACGACCTCCCACGGGTCCACGTCGCCGGCCACGGCCAGCACCATGTTTTGAGGCTGGTACCGCTCGTCGTAGTACCGGGCGAGCGCCTCCCGGTCCTGGCGGACGAAAACCTCCTCGTAGCCGATCACCGGGTGCCGGACGGGATGAACCCGATAGGCGGTCTGCATGAAGAGCTTCCAGAGTTCCCGCTGCGGGCTGTTTTCGCCCATGCGGATTTCCTGCTGGATGACCGCTTTCTCGCGGGCCGTCTCGGCTGGATCGAACGTGCATTCGAAAACGAAGGACAAGAGAAGGTCCAGAGCCTCACGCCAGTTTTCGGCGGACGTGTTGATGAAGTAAACCGTCCGATCGTGGCTGGTATAGGCGTTGGACGCTCCCCCAAGCTTTTCCAGACGCCTCCGCGCCCGCTCCTCGGTAAAGGACTCCGTAGTTCCACCGGAGACCACGTGCTCCAGGTAATGGCTCAGGCCCCCCGTCACATAGGGCCCTTCGTAGATGGAGCCGGCGCGGACCAGAACCCTCGCCGACACCGCGTTTCGTCCCGGCTTGGAACGGACCAGCACGGTGAGGCCGTTTTGGAGAACCACAAAGGCGTCGCCGTCTTTCGCGCGAAGGCGGCGTTCGCCGAACGGCCGATCGGGCACCGACCCCATTCCGGGAGCGTCCGAACTCTCCGCGGGAATGGGAAGCCACAACAGGCACAGTACCGCCGCCAGGCAGCATTGCAGGATGGCCGACGTGAAACGCACAGGCACAGGTCGCTCTCCCTTCTTTCACCCCTCCTGGTCGTCGATCTGCTTGAGTTCCGCCAGGATCCACTCGATCTTCTTCGGGTCCTGAAATTCCTCCGGCTTTTCCCGTTCGGTCCTCAACAGGTCCTCCAGGTCGAGGCGCCGTCGGTGACGGAATCCGTCAACGTCCTTTCGGAACCGGCGCTGGGCCATCTCTTGGGACTTCTCGTAGTCTTTCAAGATCTCGTCGCTCATGAAACCCACCCTCTTGACGTGAGCCCGGATGTCGAGCCCGTCCGTTCCACGATAATCAAATCATCCCGCTCGCGGGACGCAACGGCCTCAAAAACCAATGGTGCCGCTCCACGTCCGGACCGATGACGCGGAAAAGCACCATCATCCTTGCCGAAGTCCCGCCTCCGTCGATAAAGCTTCTATTAACCCCCGCGATGGGTGTCAAGGAATATGGTGGGGGAAAGGACCCGCGGAACGGAAAGGTCACAAACCGGCGAAAGACCCTGAAACCTATCCTCGGGCACGCTCCTGGGAGCTTGTCCAAAAACAAGGAAAAACGGACGCTCAATCCCCAGAAGGGTGAAGGGCATGCTCGGACACGCTCCTAAAGGCGGTTCCGTCGAACCAGGTCGCCGATCAGGCGGTGACGGTGGATGCTTCCCGAACAGAGCGGCCATTGCCTCGGGGGGCGGATCATGTCGGTAAACACCCAGCGCTCAGAGGTACGTCCCCATTCGAAGACGATATCGTCGATTGCGGACGCCCCGGCCAGCCGTTCGGACCGGAAAACCAGTTCCGCTACAGCTTCGGGCGGCCGATCCACGGGCGTCCAGAGGGATCCATCGCCGCTTTTCTCCTCCGACTCCAGAATGCCCCGGCAGCGGCCGTGGACCAGCAGCAACCGCACGCGCCGATCGAAGGACAAGGACTCCTTGGCGATCACCGGGTTGGGAAGGGCCCGCCAGGAGGGGCAGGCTTCGGCGGCGCTCACGCGCCGGACGGGATGAAGCGCCCGGTCGGGACCCGCCAGTTCACAAGGCGGGGGAAAATCCGCCGCGATACGGACTCGCTGCCGCCCGAAGTAGATGCGGCTTCGAGCCGCCGGAAGGTCGTGATATTGCACGAACAGCTGCTGCAGAATCCGGGACCTCCGGTACCGGTAGGTGAGCGATCCGGGGAAGCATCGCTTCCCGGCGGCTTCGAAGATGAGCGCGAACCTGGGGGTGGGGAAAAGGATCAGCCGGGCGTCGCGGATCCATCGCCGTTCCCGTTGGGTGTAGTCTCCCATGGAAGGCCGAACCCCCAGCGTCCTGATTTCGGGGAAACCGGCCAGGAAAGGCGCGATGGCCACCACGGCTCCCGTTTCGCCCGTTTCGCCGTCGTTCGCACCGCGAGGTTTGAGGCTGCGCCCCGAATCAATCGCCGAGTAGGGCATCGGGGTGAGCGCCGTAGTTGTAGCTGCGCATCCGAAAATAGTTTTCGAAGAGCCCGACCTTCTGGTCCACGTAATCGTAGATGCGCAGAGGCAGCGTGCCCGTGTCCCCGTTTCCGGTTCGCGGCAGACTTCGGACCGCATGGGTCAATCCCCTCCGGAAATAGACCGGCACCGCCAGGAAAAGGACGTCCGCCGACAGCCTCTGCGAAGACTCCGCAAGCGTTTTCGGCGTTACCAGGATCGCCTTCCTTCCCCCCGCGGCGTGCTCCGGCGACTCTTCCGGCCGGCGGTCGGAAACCGGTTCCGCCCGCCCCGAGTCGCTGGCGAACGCCTCTTCTGGTTCCGCTTCGGGTTCCTGGACGACGACGGAAATGCCCCGCCGTTCCAGTTCCCTGCCGAGCGGGCGGTCCTGTTCCCTGCCCCCGGTGAGGATCACCAGCGGTTCGTTGCCTTCCCGGATCTCCGCTTCCACATCGTCGGCAATCAAGCGGTTCCGAGCCTCATCGGTCATGAGCGCCTTCATCATGGACGGGTAATCCGCCCGGGACTCATACGGATAGTTGAAGTCGGTGGCGCGGGCGACCACCTCGGCCCGGATCACCCCCCGGCCCTCCCGCGCATCCTTTTCGCTGATGCTGTAGACCACGTCCCCCAAGTAGATGTCGATGAACCGTGAAAGACGGTCCCGGCGCTGGGTCGAATGGGTCAGCCCCAGCATGTAGCGGCTGTCGAAATGGGGAACCAGATGCGTGAAGACCTTGGGCGGGCAACGCTGGCATTCGTCCAGGATCACGTAGCCCACCCGTTCCTTCAACGCTTTCCATTGGCGGAGTATCTCTCCCGTGTGGGCGATCGTGATGCGGTCTCCCCGCCTGCGGCTTCCGCGGATGAAAAGCCCCACTTCCTTTCTGGGAATCTGGAGGAAGTTTTCGATCTTGGTGAGCCAGCCTTCCATGAGATCCAGGCGGGGGATCAGGATCAGGGTCGGCTGGCGCCTTTGAGCCATGGTGTAGAGAGCGATGACCGTCTTGCCGCTCTTGTGGCCGCCGACCAGCGTGGCGAAATCCCGTTCCAGCACCCCCTCGGCGGCTTCTTGCTGGTAGTCCTTCAGTTGGCCGTGAAACTCCATGGGCACCGGTTCCAGTGCTCGGCGCCTGTCGATGAGACGATAAGGCTGGTTAAACCTGTCGCAGAGTTCCAGGAGCTGATCCAGGAACCCTCGAGGAATGATGAAGTATCGGCCCGTCTTTCGGAGACAATGGATTTGCGGGGCGATGTTGCCCAGCCATTCGCCGCGAAGGTGGCGCGCTTCGTATTCCGGGTTGGTGAACACCAGCCTTTCGTGGATCTTGTTCAGCAGCAGGGGGACGGCGCCCTGCGTGGGGAATTTGACGGATTCGGAAACGGTGATATTCAGTGTCTTGGTATACATCACTTAAGACCTGTTTTCGCAAAAAGGGGGTGCAAGAGCCGGAAAGACCGGCTTCCGGGGCCCCGCCTCGGATGTTTGGGAACCCCGGTCTTGGAAAGCGTTAAGCGCTTGCCCTGGACCTCGGTTTGAGTTACTGGTTTCGGGAAAGATTTCCTTTCCATCGTTTCAGCGCCGGAGATCGTTCGGCCAAAGAGGGTCCTTATGGAAACCAACCGCCCCGGTCATCTGGAGCAGCTCCTGGCTCTGGCGCGGGAATACGACCGAAAATACAGGGAACTTGTAGAACTCGCACAGACGGCCGAACCGCGGGACTTATTCCAGCGTATCAAATTTCAGGGGGAAATGGCCACCGACCGATTTCGGAACGCGCAGAAAGTGGTCCTGGCATTTCTGGATTCCCCGTCCGAAGTCGACCGCGACGCCGCGATTCAGGCCATGACCGCCCTTTGCCGCTCCTTCGACGAGATGGTTATCCTCCACCAGGTGCTGCTGGAACAGCACGGCCGAACGATGATGTGAAGATCGGCCGGATTCCGCTATTTCTTTAGAAGAATCACCAGCTTTCCGGGTTGTTTCATGCGGCCGGCGCGTCGTCCCGCTTCTTCGCCCGACCCGAAGAACAGATCCAGGCGCTCCGGTCCCTTGATGGCGCCGCCGGTGTCCTGGTTCACCACCCAGCGCCTCAGCGGTGCCCACCCCTTCACTTCCCCCGAATCGTCCAGCACGGGCTGCTCGGTTTCCAGGAAGCCGACGATCCCCTTGGGATAACAGACGGGGTCGAGGGCGGCCGAGCGGCCCGCCGTCAGCGGGACACTCAGGCTCCCCAACGGCCCTTCGTCCACCCAACGGAAAAAAACGTAACTGGGATTCACCGAAAGGACTTCCTGGATTCGTTCGGGGTGCTCGCGGAAAAAGTCCCGGATGGCCTGGAGCGACATGACGTCGCTCGGCACGGAGCCGGTTTCGATCAGGTATTTTCCGATGCTTCGGTACGGGTGGCCGTTGGACCCCGCATAGCCGATCCGCCGCCTGGAGCCGTCCGGAAAAACCAGGATGCCGGAGCCCTGGACGTGGAGGAAAAACGCTTCCACGGGGTCCTTGAGCCAGGCCAGCTCGCATCGGCAATCCGAGAGGGCTCCCCCCCCGTCGATTTCGGAGCGGGTAGGATAGGGAACCAGGTGGCGTTCGTTGAGCCTCCCCACGAGCGGCCGCACGTTGCTGAAGCGATCAGGATCGAACAGCTCGAGTCGAACCTGGACAAGATCCGGGGGGAGCGCGTAAAGCGGGTGGCGGAACACCTCGTCCCGGTGCCGGCGGCTGTGGATGACCGGCTCATAGTAACCCGTGACCAGGACCGTTTCCAACCCTTCCCGGGAGCGATAGGCGAGCACCTGGAAGTGTTCCAGAAGTCTTTCGCGATCCAGGTCGCCGGCCGCCAGCAGTTCCAGGAAGAGCGCCACGGTCGCTTTCAGGCGCCCGGCGGGGACTTCCAGCCCGCCGCATTCCAGGATCCGGTCCCCGGGAAGCCGCTCGTAGTATTCGATGGACCGGCGCAGGGCTTCTTCCAGGGAAGCTCGATCCAGGTCGTCGATGAATGCGGGAAGTTCCCGGGTTTCCAGGGGTTCGAGCCCGGGCGGAAGAGGCTTCTCTTCCGCGGGCTCGCGGACACACGCCCCCAGAAGGACCACCGCCGCGATGCTCCAGAACAGGATCCAGGGGAACCGTGGTATCCCGGAAGCCATGCGTCCGCCTCAGGTGCCCATTTCCCAGGAATGGAGGTACTTTTCCTGTTCCGGGGTGAGCCGGTCGATGGCGATGTTCATGGTTTCCAGCTTGAGCCGGGCGATTTCCCGGTCGATGGCTTCCGGCACCCGGTACACGCGCCTTTCCAGCCGGGCGGCGTTTTTCACCATGTATTCGGCGCAAAGCGCCTGGTTGGCGAAGCTCATGTCCATGACGCTGGAAGGATGCCCCTCGGCGGCGGCCAGGTTGATGAGGCGCCCTTCCCCCAGGACGTAAATGCGGCGCCCGTCATCCATCCGGAATTCTTCCACGAAATCCCGGATGGTTCGCCGTGAAACGGCGAGCGACGCCAGGGTCTCCAGGTCCAGTTCCACGTTGAAGTGGCCGGAATTGCACACGATGGCGCCGTCTTTCATGGCTTGGAAGTGTTCCCGGCGAATGACGTGGATGTCTCCCGTGAGGGTGCAAAAGAAGTCGCCGATCGGGGCCGCTTCCGCCATGGGGAGCACCTGATAGCCGTCCATGACGGCCTCCAGGGCCCGGAGCGGGTCCACTTCGGTTACTACCACCCGGGCGCCCATGCCCGCCGCCCGCATGGCGACACCTCGGCCACACCACCCGTACCCGCTCACCACGAAAATGGCTCCCGCAAGGAGCCGGTTGGTGGCCCGGACGATTCCATCGATGGTGCTCTGACCCGTTCCGTACCGGTTGTCGAAAAGGTGTTTGGTGTCCGCGTCGTTGACCGCGATGATGGGATACCGCAACACCCCCTTCTCGGCCATGCTTCGAAGCCGGATCACGCCCGTGGTCGTCTCCTCGGTTCCGCCGATCAACCCCTCCAGCAGGTCTTTGCGGTCGGAATGGAGGGTGCTCACCAGGTCGGCCCCGTCGTCCATGGTGATCGCGGGCTTGTGACCCAAGGCCGCATGGATGTGCCGGTAGTAGGTGTCCTTGTCCTCCCCCTTGACGGCAAAGACCGGGATGCGGTCGTGAACCACCAGGGATGCCGCCACGTCGTCCTGGGTGCTCAACGGATTGGAAGCGCAGACCCGGATGTCGGCGCCCCCCGCCTTGAGCGCCTGGGCCAGGTAGGCCGTTTCCGTGGTGACGTGCAGGCAGGCTGCAACGCGCACTCCTTGGAGCGGCTTTTCCCGGTCGAAACGTTCCCGGATCGAACGCAGCACCGGCATCGATTGAGCGGCCCATTCGATCCGAAGCTTGCCCTTCTCCGCCAAGGCCTCGTCTTTGACGTGATAGTCCATGCCTCCTCCCTTTCAACCCGTTTGCGGCCGCTCCACAGGGCGGCCTCCGTTTCAGGCGCCGAACCTTCCGGCATCTTCCCTGAGAGCGTCCGCCTTGTCGATCTTTTCCCAGGTGAAATCCGGGTCGTTCCGGCCGAAATGCCCGTAGCACGACGTCTTCTTGTAGATGGGGCGCAGAAGCTTCAGGTTTTGGATCATCCGGGCGGGCTTGAAGCTGAAATGCTTCCGGACCAGCTTGGCGATTTCGTCGGGAGGAATCTTGGATGTCCCGTAGGAATCGATCATGAGCGATACCGGTTCGGCCACCCCGATGCTGTAGGCCACCTGCACTTCCACGCGATCGGCCAGCCCGGCCGCGACGATGTTCTTGGCCACGTAACGGGCCATGTAGGAAGCGCTCCGGTCCACCTTGCTGGGGTCCTTGCCGGAAAAGCACCCGCCGCCGTGACTCCCCTGCCCCCCGTAGGTGTCGACGATGATCTTGCGGCCGGTCAGCCCGCAGTCGCCCATGGGTCCACCCACCACGAACCGGCCGGTGGAATTGATGAAAAAGCGGGTCTTTTCGTCCATGAGCTCCGCGGGAACCACCTTCTTGATCACCTCTTCGATGATGCCTTCCTGGATGGTCTTGTAGGTGACGTCGGGCGAATGCTGCGCCGCCACCACGATGGTGTCGACACGCACGGGTCGATGATCGTGGTACTCGATGGTGACCTGACTCTTCCCGTCCGGCCGGAGAAACTTGAGCATGCCGTTCTTGCGCACTTCCGCCAACTTGCGCGTGATCCGGTGGGCGTAATAGATGGGCATGGGCATGAGAACCGGCGTCTCGTCGCAGGCGAAGCCGAACATCAACCCCTGGTCGCCCGCCCCCTGCTCTTCGAAGAGCCCCTCGCCGGGATTCACTCCCATGGCGATATCCGGCGACTGCTTGTCGATGCTGGTTATCACCGCGCAGGTCTCCCAGTCGAAGCCCATGGAGGAGTCGTTGTAGCCGATGTCCCGAATCGTTTGGCGGACGATTTCGGGGATGTCCACCCAGGCCGACGTGGTGATCTCCCCGGCCACGAAGGCAAGGCCCGTCGTGACCAGCGTCTCGCAGGCCACCCTCGCCGACTTGTCTTCGGTGATGATGGCGTCCAAAATGCTGTCCGAAATGCGGTCCGCAACCTTGTCGGGATGGCCCTCCGTCACGGACTCCGAGGTGAAAAGGTAACTGGTCATGGACATGGATCGATCACTCCCGTTGAATGGTTAGGGTTGCTGGGCGACGCTCACCTGGTTCTGGCGGCTCTTCTTGACGTTGTTGACGTTGTTGGCGTTGGGGCTCACCAGCCCCCCCGAAATGAGCAGCTTGAACGCGTCTTCCACCGTCATGGCCAGCGCAATGGTGTCCCTTTCCGGCACCAGGAGGTAGAAGCCCGAGGTGGGGTTGGGTGTTGTCGGAAGAAAGATGTTGATCACCCGTTCATCGGTGACCGCCTGGACCTCCCCCGTGGACACCCCGGTGACGAAGCCGATGGCGTACATCCCGCGGCGCGGGTATTCCACCAGCACCACCCGCTTGAAGCTCTCTTCCGACTGCGAAAAAATCGCGATGAGTAGCTGCTTCACCGCGCTGTGAATGGGGCGAACCAGGGGAATCTGGTAGACGATCCGTTCGCCGATGTCCATGATCCTCCCGCCTACGTAGTTCTTGACCAGAACGCCGATGAGCAGGATCAGTACGAGCACCAGGGCGATGCCGAGCCCCGGAATCGGATAGGGGATGTAGGTGCGCGGGTTGAAGCGTTCCGGAAGCAGGTTGAAGACCTTGTCGCCGTGCTTCAACAGGATCGAGATCACGTAAACCGTGAAGGAAAGCGGAACGACGGCCAGCAGTCCCGCCACGAAGTAAGCCTTGATCTTGCTCTTGATGGATTTGAAAAGGGCCAATTTCACTCCGCAGCCGTTTTGAGTTGATTGTCCGGCCCCAGCAGGATGATTCTGGGGTTGTACGCCCGCGCTTCGGCATCGCCGTAATCGGCGTACGTCGCGATGATGACCAGGTCTCCCCGGGTTCCCAATCGAGCCGCCGCTCCGTTCAGGCAGATGTCCCCTGCCCCGGCCGGCCCCGGAATCGCGTAGGTGTCGAAGCGCGCTCCGTTCGAAATGTTGTACACTTTCACCTGTTCGTAAGGCAGGATGTCGGCCGCCTCCATGAGTCTCTCGTCGATGGTGAGGCTGCCTTCGTAGTCCAGATTCGCGTCGGTGACGCGAGCCCGGTGGATCTTGGATTTGAGCATTCGCCGCTGCATGGTCGATCCTCCAGGAAAACCGGAGCCTCTTTCCCGGTTCAGGGAAATCAGGCGAGATTCAGCACGCGGTTGTCGATGAGCCTCGCCTTCCCCACATGGGCGGCCAGGGCAAGGAGCGTCGGCCCGTCGATCCGGGACACCGCCCGAAGCGAGCCCGGTTCCCGCAACTCCGCGTAATCGATTCGGACATGCCGGCCCGACTGGAGGACCTCTCTCACTCGTTCGAGAATCACCTCGGCGCGCCTTTCGCCGGCATCGACCAGCCCGGCGGCTTCTTTCAAAGCCTGGGAAAGCTTCAGCGCATCCTGCCGTTCGTCTTCGGACAGATAGATGTTGCGGCTGCTCATGGCGAGTCCGTCCGCCTCGCGGACGGTGGGATGGCCCACCACGTCCACGTCCATGTTGAGATCCCGCACCATCCGGCGGATCACCACCAGTTGCTGAAAGTCCTTTTCGCCGAAAACGGCTGCATGCGGTTTCACGATGTTGAAAAGTTTCGCCACCACCGTGGCCACTCCGCGGAAATGACCGGGTCGTCTTTCGCCGCAAAGCGGCCTGCTCACTTCGGTCACCTCCACGAAGGTCTGGTACCCCTGCGGATACATCGCCTCGGCCGTGGGGCAGAAGACCGCATGGACCCCGACGTCCTCGATCATTCGGAAGTCGCGCTCCGGGTCCCGGGGATACCGCTCGAAATCTTCGCCTGGACCGAACTGGGTCGGGTTGACGAAGATGCTCACGACCGTCACATCACCCAGTGTCAACGCCTTCCGCATCAGGGCCAGGTGCCCTTGGTGCAGAAAGCCCATGGTGGGAACGAAAGCGATCCGGCGACCCTGCCGTCGCCAGTCGTCGGCCTGCTGCTGCATCTCGCGAACGCTGTCGATGATGCGCATGGCGTATCCTTTCTCCTTTCCAGAACGCAAAAAAGCCTTCTGGACCGCCGTCCGGAAGGCCTGTGGCAGGCAATCCGCACACCCGCTGTGCCTCTTGCCCTGTCGAGCCGATTCCGTCTCGGTCCTGTGAGGATCCAAGCGGAACCCTCCGATTGCCGCGGAGGTGAGCCGGTCCGTTCACTATCAGGCGGCCACTCCTTTGTCAAGGAGCTTGTCCGCCAATGAAAAGCCGGTGCCCGCGATCCCTTGGTGGAGCGGCCCCCATGTAGGAGCGGCGCCCTCGCCGCGATCAGGCCCCTGTCCCCTCGTTCCCAAGCTCTGGCTTGGGAACGGGCTCGTGGCAATCGAAGCTGGAGCTTCTGCACAGTTGTGTTCTCAAGCTGGAGTTTGGGAACAAGCTGGAAGCTGGAAGCTGGAAGCTGGAAGGCGACCGCGGGCTCCTACAGAAAGGATAAGCAGATCACGGGCTCCTACCGGCCAGCCGAGGATTTCCGTTCGGCGACCGCCCCGTTTCGACCCGCCGGATCACCGATGTCCGCCCGGCGGTCGCAGCCGTGGAGCCAGCGCGCGGGTGAGCCGCACCAGTTCCTCTCCGGCAAGCGTTTCTGCCCGCCTTCCCGGGTCGATGCCGGCCGCGGCGAACGCCTCCTCCAGCAACGAACCTCGGTTCACCCCCGGCAGGGACTTCAGGCTGTTTCGAAGCGTCTTTCTCCGTTGCTGAAACGCGGCGTTGGCGACGGCTCTCAAGTCTTCAAAAGGAGGGAGTTCTTCCGGGAACGGGCGGTGAAAATCCAGGCGGAGCACCACCGAATCCACCCGCGGGGGCGGATGGAACTGCTTCGGACCCACTTCGAAAAGAACCTTCACGCGGGCGTAGAGGCCCAGAAGCAGGGAGAGGACGCCGTAGTCTTTTCCGCCGGGGGGAGCGGCCCAGCGCCGTCCCACTTCCTTCTGCACCATGAAGACCGCCCGGTCCAGAAAGGGCGCCTGTCCGAGCAGCCGGAAAAGGAGCGGGGAACTGATGTTGTAGGGGAGATTGCCGAGGACGACCAGCGGGCGGCCCGAGTCCTTCGAAAGCCGTTCGAATTCAAAGTCCAGGACATCCCGGCGGTGGACGTGCACCGGCAGATGCAGCCCTTTTACGCGCTCGCGGAGGTACTCGGCCAGGTCCCGGTCCAGTTCCACAAGGTGGAGTTCCGCGGCGGGGCCTTCCAGGATGAACCGGGTCAGGGCGCCCAAACCCGGACCGATTTCCACCACCACGTCCGCGGGTTCGAGGTGGGCTTCCCGGACGATTTTGGCCGCCGTGCGGGGTTGTGCGAGGAAATGCTGCCCGAAGCTCTTTCGGGGTGTCCCCGCCTTGTCCCGGAAGTACTCACGGGGGTCCAGGAAGTCGGGGTTGGAGGCATCACGGGAGATCACGGTCTGGGGTTCCAGGCCCGACACGGAGCCCTCAAAGCCACCGGGAACGGGCGTCCAGGTCCGCGGGAGCAAGGCAGAAACCGTTGCGCTTCCATGCCCGGTAGCCCGCCGCCGCGATCATGACGGCGTTGTCCGTGCAAAGGCGCGCCGGTGGCACATGCAGGGTGAAGCCACGGTAGGCGGCTTCTTCCCGGAATCGCTCCCGAAGCCTTCGGTTCGCTGCGACGCCGCCCGCAAGCGCCACGTCTTTGACCGAATGCCTGAGGGCCGCGGCCATGGTTTTCTGAACCAGCACCTCCACGATCGCTTCCTGAAAACTCGCGGCCAGGTCCTCCACCCGGTAACTCCCGGGGTGCCGGGCCGAAGACGGCGGCCCGTGTCGTTTCACGAAGTGAGCCACCGCCGTCTTGACGCCGCTGAAGCTGAAATCCAGCGAATCCTTTTCCAGGAACGCCTTTGGAAAGTCGAAGGCCCGGGGGTTCCCTTCCGCCGAAAGACGATCGATGACCACGCCGCCCGGGTAACCCAGGTCCAGGAGCTTGGCCACCTTGTCGAAGGCTTCCCCCGCCGCATCGTCGCGGGTCGTTCCCAGGCAACGGCTTTCGCCTTCCGGTTCCACGAGATAGATGGCCGTGTGGCCCCCGGAAACCACGAGGCATACGAAGGGGCGGTCCAGGGGATCGCCCCCGAGGAAGGCCGCGCACATGTGGCCTTCCAGGTGATTGACCGGGATCAATGGAATCCCCAAGGCGTAACCGATGGCCTTGGCCGCGCTGAGGCCCACCAGCAGGGCCCCCACCAGCCCCGGCCCCTGCGTGACGGCGACGGCGTCCACGTCCGTGAGTCCCACCCCGGCGCCGGCCAGGGCCTCCCCGATCACCGGCAGAATGCCCTCCACGTGCTTTCGAGACGCCAACTCGGGCACAACGCCCCCGTAGGGGCTGTGAACCGCGATCTGGCTCGCCACCACGTCCGAAAGGACCCGGGTCCCGCCGGCCACCACCGCGGCCGCCGTTTCGTCACAGGAACTTTCGATCCCCAAGATCAGCACGGCCCCTATTCCGCTCCCCTCGGCATTTCACGGCGCATGAACTTCTCCGCTTCCGCCACGTCCTCCTTGCTGCCGATGAAGAGGGGAACGCGGTCGTGGAGGGTTTCCGGTTCGATATCCAGGATGCGCCGCGCGCCATCGGAGGCCGCTCCCCCGGCGGCTTCCACCACGAAGGCCATGGGCGCCGCTTCAAAGAGCAGCCGAAGCTTGCCGTAAGGCTTCTTCGGGTCCCTTCGATCCGCCGGGTACATGAAAATCCCGCCCTTCAACAGGTTCCGGTGGACGTCGCTCACCAGCGACCCGATGTAGCGCGACGTGTACGGCCGGTTGCCCGACGCGTCCGGCGTCTTCAAGTAATCCACGTACCGGCGGACCGGCTCGTCCCAGTAGCCGTAGTAACCTTCGTTCACCGAGTAGATCCGGCCGAGGTCCGGGATCTGAATGTTTTCATGGCTCAACAGGAATTCGCCGATGCTCGGGTGCAACGTGAACCCGTGCACCCCCTTTCCCGTCGTGTACACCAGCATGGTGCTCGACCCGTAAATGAAGTAACCGGCGGCCACCTGCTCCGAACCCTTCCGGAGCACCTCGTCCAGCGTCACCGGGCCTCCGGCCTTGATGCGCCGGCGGATGGAAAAGATGGTCCCGACGCTCACGTTCACGTCAATGTTCGAAGACCCGTCCAGGGGATCCATGAGCAGGATGTAATTGCCCATGGCATAGCCCGAAGGGATCTCGATGAGATCCGCATCTTCTTCCGAGGCGATGGCGCAGAGCTGTCCCGCCTGGATCAGCCGGCGAACCAGGGTGTGGTGGGAATAGTCGTCGAGCTTTTGCACCTTTTCCCCGTAGATGTTCTCATCGCCCGTGTAGCCGTAGATATCGTTCAGTCCCGCCTTGTTGATTTCACGATTGATCAGCTTCGCCGCCACGATCAACTCATTGAAAAGAAGGGTGAACGCACCGGTGGCCGCGGGCGCTTCCTTTTGCTGCCGAAGGAGATGTTCCGTGACCGTGATCCCGAGGCTTCTTTTCATCAGCTCCTCCTTTCCGGCTTCCAATGGCACCATGAAGCGGTTGGGCAACGGTGTTTCGAAGAAAGCGATCCACGCGCATGGTCCGCAACATAGCACGAACCGCGCAATCCTAACAATTCATTCCACCAGCTCCTTCAGGAAGTCATAGCGCTCCTTGAGTTCCTGGACCCTGCGGTCGTGGTGATGAATCCTTGAAAGCGCCCGGACCACCAGGTAGGAGCCGAGAAGGATGAGCAGTACGCAAAGGACGAGAAGCGGCAGCAAAAGGGGGAAAACCTTCGAAAACTCGTAGTAGCTGGACGTGCTCACCAGGAGGCTCAACACGGAAAGCGGGAGTACGAACACGGCGATTCCCGTGCGGAGCACGGAAAGCGAGGTGCGTTTTTCCGCGAGGATGAGTTTGACTTCGTCCATGAGCATCCGGCTGTCGAGGCCTTCCGAATCGTCCCGCCCGCTGGAGCCCGTTCTGGAGGGCTGCAGCCCGCCGCCGCCCCTCTCTGCGGCGTCCCCGCCCGCCGCGATCCGCTGTTCATCGCTTGACATAACGGCGTCGTCCCTTTAGACTGCCTGCGATTGGAAACATGCCGGGAACCTGCCGGACCTGCCGTTCGGCGGCCTTTGCAGGTTTTGAACCCGGGCCCGTTGCACCGTCGCTTGGGCGGCGGGCAGGTCCCGGCGGCGGCGAACAAGGAACGCCATGATCGCTCCCCCCGAAGACCGCTACCATCGCCGGATCGACTATCTTCGGCTTTCGGTCACGGACCGCTGCAATCTCCGCTGCACCTATTGCATGCCGGCTTGCGGCGTTCCGAAACTGGACCACGAGGAAGTTCTCCGCTACGAAGAAATCCTGCGGCTGGTGGACATCACGGCGCGCATGGGAATCAGCAAGGTCCGCATCACCGGCGGGGAGCCGCTGGTGCGCAAAGACCTGGCCTACCTTTGCCGGGAAATCGCCCGAAACCCGCTCATCCAGGATCTCAGCGTGACCACCAACGGCGTGCTCCTCCGGCACCTGGGCCGAAAGCTTTTCCAGGCGGGGGTGCGGAGGCTCAACGTGAGCCTGGACACGCTGAATGCTGAGCGGTATGCGGCCATCACGCGCCGCGACCATTTCGAAGAGGTGTGGGCGGGCATTCAAGAGGCGGAGCGCATCGGGTTTTCGCCCATAAAGATCAACGTGGTGGTGCTGAGGGGTGTCAACGACGATGAAATCGAGGACATGGCGGCGCTCACCTACCGCTTTCCGTACCATGTACGGTTCATCGAATTCATGCCGTTCCAGCCGGACCATTACAGCGAGCGGTTTCTGTCCTCGGACGAAATCGTGGAACGGCTGGCCGGGGTGGACACGCTGCTTCCCGCGGAAGCCGGCCGCGGAAACGGTCCCGCCCGCCACTATCGCTTTCCGGGTTGCCGCGGAAAGATCGGCATCATCAGCCCGGTGAGTCATCATTTCTGCCCCACGTGCAACCGCCTGCGGCTCACCGCCGATGGAAAGCTCAGAACCTGCCTTTTCGCCGCCGAGGAACAGGACATCAAGGGACTGCTCCGAAGCGGCGCCTCCGACGAGGCGGTCGCGGCGTCCATTCGGGAGGCGCTGCAGGCGAAGCCGGAAGCCCACCCTTTGAAGGAAGCGGTCCTTCGCAAGTGCATCAGCCGGTCCATGTCTTCCATCGGCGGCTGAAGCCTTTCCGCTCCACCCCGGTGCCCGCGCCGGTGTCTTCATCCCGGGTATGCTTCCGCGGCGACAAAGGCCGCCCCCAAAAGCGGCGCCAGATCCCCCAGGGTGCTTCTGTCCACCACCAGCCGATCCAGGTCCAGCATGGTGGAATGGCTTCGAAGGCTCTCCCGGAGCGGCGCCTCGAACTGGTCCCAAGAACCGCTCACACCGCCTCCGATCACCGCGCGCTCCAGGCCCAGGACCGTGAACAGGTTCACCAGGGCGAGTCCCAGGGCCCAGCCCATGCGCTGAAAGAGCCTTCGCGCCGCCGGATCGCCGGAGCGGGCGGCCGCGTAGACATCGGCCGGCTCCAGGACGCCATCCTCCAGCTTGGCCTCCAGCGGGCTTCCGCCCAGTTGGCCTTCCCGATGGAATCGCTTCGCGCCGTCGACCAGGGCCGTTCCCGACGCATGGGCTTCCAGGCACCCCTTCTGCCCGCAGGCGCACCGCGGCCCGGAAGGGTCCACGATCATGTGGCCGATCTCGCCGGCGGTCCCGGTGTCGTCGCCCCGCCACAGTTTCCCGTTGAAGATGAGGCACCCCCCCACGCCCGTTCCCAGGGTGAGGCCGACCCAGTTGGGCACGCCCTTCGCCTTTCCCGCCCGGGATTCCCCGATGCCGAAGACGTTGGCGTCGTTTTCCATCACCACGGGAAGGCCGACGGCGTTTCGAAGAAGTTCGACCAAGGGAAAATCCCGCATGGACGGCAAGTTGGGTGAAAGGAGGACGCGGCCGCCCTTGCGGTCCAGCTTCCCGGCGACGCCCAGACCCACGGCGACCGCGCGCGCCCCGAAGTTTTGAGCCGCTTCGATCTGCCGCCGGCACCCTTCGACAAGTTGCGACACGGCCCTTTCGTTTCCCCGTTCGATCTCGGTGCGAACCTTTTCCAGGTTGCGGACGTTTCCGTCCTGGTCCACGAGGGCCAGCCGCGTATGGGTTCCGCCCACATCGACGCCGATCCACATTTTTCTTTCCATACGCGATCCTCTTTGTCTATGTTCGCTCAAGGCCGCTGGAACGCCCGGAAACGCCGCCGCTCCAACCCGGAAAAGATCACCCATGAACCGGAAGAAACCCTTTCGTCCCCGTCCGCAGCCCGAGGACTCCTCCCACCTGAGGGCGCTTCTTCTTGTTCTGGCGGCGGCGTGGTTCGGATGGGCCTTGCCCGCCCCTCTCTTCTCGAACTCGGCCACTCCGGCAAGCCCCGTCGAGACTCCGGGCTCCGCCGCGCCGGCCGCCCCCATGGCGCCGCTGGAAACCGCTCCCCGAACCCTGCTTCACCTGGACGATCTTTCCTTCCGCTACGGGAGCTGGGCCATCGAAGCCGCCGGCGGTACCGTGCGTTTGGAACGCATTGCCCCGGATGGACCGGTGGCCGTTCGCGGGACCGTGCTCGCCTCGCTCCGCCTGTTCCCTGCCAGCTCGCCCTTCAACGCCCTTTTCGAAAACATCCGGCTGGACGGCGAAGTCCGGTTCGAACCCCGCCAAGGGACCGTCCAAGTGGAACGCATGGTTGTCGCCGTCCCTGAAGTCGGCACCATCCAAATGGCGGGCCGGTTCGATCCCCGGGGGCCCTGGTCTGTGCGTTTGTTTGCACAGGAGCTTTCCGCGGCGCCCGTGCTGAAGTCGTGGACGGCGCCGGGGCAAGGCTTCCACTTCGGCGGTTCCGTCCGCCTGTCGGGCCGACTGGAAGGCCGCGGTTCGAAAGCCTGGACCCTGCATCTCCAGGCGGCCTCTCCAAACACCTCGTTTCATGACGCCGACTACACCCGCGCCGGAGAAAACATCCACTGGCGTTCGGAAGCGGTGATCCGGAGCGAAAACCGCGGCTCCCCCGTCCAGTTCCGTGGAAGTCTGAAAATCGACAAAGGCGAAGCCCTTGTCAAGGAATACTACGTGGATTTCGAGAAGGAGCCGGTGAACGCGACGTGCCGTCTGACGACGCAAAGCGGCCGGAAACCCGTGCGCCTCGAAGATTTTCGCTTTCACTGGGGAAAGCTTCTCGATTTTTCGGCCAGGGGCGAGGCGGTCGGCGGGAAGGAAGGACGGCGGGTGCGCCTCCAGGTGAGCGTCCCGCAGCAGTCGCTTGTCCCCGCCTTCAAGACCTTGATCCAGGAGCCGCTCAAACACACCCGGCCGTGGCTCCAGACGGCGGAACTTCAGGGCCGCTGGGCGGCCGAACTCGAATGGACCGATTCCGGCGGAACCAGGACGGCTGAAGGCCGGATCGATCTTCAACGGGTGGACTTTCGCGTTCCGGAGGAGGGATTCGCGGTGGGCGGATTGCAGGCCCGCCTCCCCATCGCCTGGTCTTCCGGCGACGACACCGGCGGGCGGAGCCGGCCGCTCCAGGACGGCGGGATCGCCTTCCAGGCGCTCACCACCCGCTTCTTTTCGTTGCCGCCCACGGAAGCGGCCTTCAAGGTCGGAACGAACCGCTTGGAGCTGGCTCGTCCCCTTGCCGTCCCACTTCCCGGCGGCACCGTGGCCTTGGAGGCGTTTCGGTTGCAGCATCTCTTTTCAGGAAACCGCCGCGGCTTTTTCCTGATTCACGCCGATCCCTTCGACCTGGCGCCCTTCGTGGCAAAGGGGCTCGGGAAGGCGCTTCCGGTGGTCGCTCATGTCCGGAACTGGCGGCTGGAATGGGACGGGGACCGAATTTACGCGGAAAGCCCGGTAACTTTCGATCTGTTTTCGGGACAGGCGGTCATGGAAGACTTCTCGGTTCACCGCCCGCTGCAGCCGGGCACCGTGGTCTCCCTGGATGCGCGCTGGACCGGGATCGACCTGGAACCTCTCACGGCCGTCACCGCGTTCGGCACCATCACCGGGCGTCTGAAGGGCTCGGTGGAGAACCTGCGCCTGGTCGGCGGCGTTCCCATCGGCTTCGACCTGGTCCTGGAATCCCAGGACACACCGTCCGTCCCGCGCAAGATCAGCGTGGCGGCCATCAACAACCTGGCCCAGGTCGGGACCGCTCAGTCGCCGTTCATCGGAGCGGGCGGCCTGATGACGGTCTTTTTCAAGGATTTTCCCTACCAGAAGATCGGCATCCAGTGTATTTTGGAAAACGACACGTTCACAATCCGAGGGCTCATCCGGGAGGGGGGCGTGGAGTACCTGGTGAAGCGCGGGGGATTCCGAGGCGTGAACATCATCAACCAGAATCCCGAAAACCGCATTTCCTGGCAGGACATGATCGGGCGGCTGGAGCGCATCTCGGAATCGGGACCCGCGCAAATCGATTGAGAACGCCGGATGAAGTCCGGTCGACCGCGCGATGACGGCCGAGTGGAGGAGGGAGCCGACATGAGAAGCCGCGTCCAGGTGTTCCCAACGTTTCTGGCCCTGGTGCTGGCGGGCCTACTGAGCTGCGTCACCATCAACATCTATTTTCCCGCGGAGGAAGTGAAGAAGGCTGCGGAAGACATCGTCGGGGACATTCGGGAAGAACAGCGACCGGCGCCGCCTGCCGTCCCGCCGGAAAAGGACCGGAGCCATCGGCTGCAGCGCTTCCACGTCCTGCTGTTTCCGGGGACCGCTTACGCGCAGTCGGAGACCGCCGTTTCCAACGCGGCCATCCGTTCACTCAAGGAACAGATCAAGGCCAGGCAGCGGCAGCTGGCGCCCTTTTATGACCGGGGGGTCATCGGGGAAAGCGCCGCGGGATACCTGGAAATCCTGGGGCTCGGGCAGCTTTCCATGCAGGAACGTGCTGCGGTCAACCGCCTGGTATCCGCGGAAAACGAAGATCGCCGGCGGCTCTACCAGGAAGTGGCCAAGGCTCTGAGCGTGGACCCCGGCCAGGTGGACCGAATCGGGAGCATCTTCGCCCAGGAATGGCAGAAAACGGCTCCCAAGGGCTGGTACGTCCAGGACGGCAAGGGCCGGTGGCATCGGAAATGACCCCGGAACCCGTCGCGCTCGATCAACGCCGTTCCAGCGTCTGCCTGATCCTGATCGCCAGTTCGCTCATGGAAAACGGCTTCTGGATGAAAGGAACCCCTTCGTCCATGACGCCGTGAACCGCGATGATGTCGGCCGGGTAGCCCGACATGAAAAGGGCCTCGGTTTCCGAGTGGGTCTTACGGATGCATGCCGCCAGTTCCTTGCCGTTCATCTGGAGCATCACCACGTCGGTCATGAGCAGGTGGATCTCGCCCGAACATCCCCGGGCCAGTCCCATGGCTTCTTCAGCGCTGTTCGCCGCAAGCACCCTGTAGCCTAGTTGTTCCAGCAGCCGTCGGGTCATGGCCAGGATGGCGGGGTCGTCCTCCACCAGGAGCACCACTTCGCCTCGGCCCGCAGGCATTTCCGAAGGGTCGGGTTGTTTTTCCTCCACGGGTGCCTCGTGGTGCCGCGGCAAGTAGACCCTGAAAACGGCCCCCATCCCCGGTTCGCTGTAAGCGTTGATGAATCCGTTGTTTTGCTTCACGATGCCGTAGACGGTGGCCAGGCCGAGCCCGGTCCCCTGACCCACTTCCTTGGTGGTGAAAAACGGTTCGAACACCCGCTCCAGGGTCCCGCTGTCCATGCCGGGACCGTCGTCGCTCACCGCCACCATCACGTAGGATCCGGGCCGCGCGTAGGAATATTTCCGGCAATAGGCTTCATCCACGATCCTGTTTCGCGTTTCGATGACGATTCTGCCGGTGCCGACCGCGGCGTCCCGGGCGTTCACACAAAGGTTGACCAGCACCTGGTCCACCTGGGCGGGGTCCATGCTGACCGGCCAGAGACCTGCACCGGGCTGCCAGGCCAGGTCGATGCCTTCGCCGATGAGTCTTCTGAGCATCTTGAGCAGTCCTTCCACCGTGGCGTTCAAGTCCAGCACCTTCGGTGCGATGGGCTGTTTTCGAGCGAAGGCAAGCAGCTGCCTCACCAGTGCCGCCGACTGCCTGCCCGCCTTTTGGATCTCTTGAAGATCGGCGTAATGCGGGTCCGCCGGGTGCATCGCCGCCAGGGCCATTTCGGTGTGTCCCAGGATCACCATCAGCTTGTTGTTGAAATCGTGCGCCACGCCGCCGGCCAGGCGTCCCACGGATTCCATCTTCTGCGCCTGGTGCAGCTGGGCCCTGAGCGCTTCCTGTTCGGCAAGCGCCCGTTCCGCCTTCCGGCGCTCGCTGATATCGCGCGTTGTACCCTGGAAACCGATGGGCGTTCGGTCGGCGTTCAACAGGACCTTCCCGCGCGTTTCGACGGCCACCGGCATGCCATCTTTTCCCAGCAGTTCATGTTCCACCACGATGCCTTCGGGCGCAGGAGCCCGGCGCACCTCCTGTTCGATCAAGCGGTGCAATTCGGTGAAAGTCGGCGCGTCACAGAGTTCCTCGAGGCGGGTTCCCACCAGCTCTTCGGGCCGGCGGCCGACCAACCGGGACGCCGCCGGATTCAGATAGGTGAATTCCAGGTCCATGTTCATGGCCCAAATCACGTCGAGTGTATTGTCGGCGAGCAGGCGGTATGCTTCTTCGCTCCTCTGCAGAGCCTCCTGCGCGCTCCTGCGTTCGGAAACGTCGCGAACGATGCTGATGATTCTCCCGTTCCACGCGGTTCCCTCCCGCATCCGGCTGATCGTGTGCTCCGTGGCGATGACCGTCCCGTCCCGCCGCTTCAACCGAAATTCGTCTTGGAAGACATCACCCTTTGCGATCACCGGCGCATACCGTTCGGCGAACTCCTCGTAGGACCGGCGGTCCACGTGGAGCAGCTCGGTGCTCTTCCCCACCAGTTCCGAACGACTGAACCCGAACAGGCGTTCCGCAGCTCCGTTGCATTGGAGAATGGTGCGGGTCGCGGGATCGATCACGAAAACCGCCTCGCCCATGCCGGCCAGGACGGTCTCCAGCAAGCCTTCGGCCCACAGCAGCCGATCTTTCAGCAGATCGCCCCTGGCCCCCCGCACCGCCCGGAACGCCAGCCAATACACCAGCGAACTGCTGACGGCGATATAAATTAGGCCTTTGAGGGTCTGAACGCCAGCCAGCCTGTCCTGGTCGGAAAATAGCCGCCCGACCGTCAGGTCCGAGACCACGATCCAAGCGGCGCCGAGCAGCGCGTAAACCAGCGCGATCTGCAGCGCGCGCCCGCGCACTCCACCCGAACCCTCGCCCTCCAGGGTTGCTCGGTCATGCTGGGGAAATGATTCCGGGGCTTGATGCTCTGTCGTCATGGCGGGACCTTCCCTTTCAGTAAAAAACCCTGGCAGTGTGGCCGACAATGAGACAACGGCGATCCGGATCCTTGCAGCAGCCGGCTTGCCGGCGCCCCCGGCGGCAGCCGAGGCCGCTCCCGCAAAGGAGCCCAGCTCAGGCGTTTTGTCATCCGTTCGGCCGGAGTCGCCAGACACTCCACCGGTGCGCCCAACGTGTTACGCATATCGGAAGGAATCGCCGGCTCAGAGGCCGCGCCCGGGTTCGACTCCCTGCGGGCATTCTCGGGACGGTCGTGGGGCCCCGTTGAACGATTGTCAAAGGCCGGGCGGATCGGCTCAGGCGTGTGATGCGTGGGAGGATCTCCCGCCTGCGGCGGGATCGACGAAGGGGATGTGGACGCCCAAGTGTTCGATCATTAGGTCTGAACCGAGAAACTGTCAAGTCTTTGATGGCGGAGGCGGGACGGGTCGCGGTTGATCCCCAAGGCGTGCGGCGGTTCAGCGATAACTGAAAGGAAAAAGCCGGCCCCGGTGCCGCTGCACCGCGAGGAGGGCCGTTTCCCAGGAGTCGGCTTCCAGGACCGGCCGAAAGTGAGCCTTGTTCAGGGTGGAAGTCCGAAGCTGGTTGACGACGGAACGGGTTGACGTCTCCAGGCGCTGAAGATCCCACAGTCCGTGCTCCCGGAGGTTCGCCAGGGGAAGAAGCGCCATGACGCGTCCGGCGATGCCCAATGTTGCGGCCCGCTCCACCGAGGCCGTCCATGCCGTTTCCCGAAAGGCGGGATCGTCGCTCACTCGGCCCAGGTTGTTGAGCCAGAGCTGCCAGGGATGAGCGGCGGGCCGGTCCGCCACGTGCCGCCCGCTCCATTCCAGGTAGGCGGGAAACCGCTCGCCGCTTTCCACCATGAACCGGGCGACGGCCGCATGTTCGTAAGGGTTGAGCCCTTCCGGTTCCGCTTCCTTCAGCCTCTCCAGGGAAAAATCCAGATAGTCTGCGAGCCTCCGGGCGGCATCCGCCACACGCCCGGCGTCCAGCAGAGCGTAAAAAAGATAGTTGAACTGCCGCCGCCAGTCGGGCCGCACATCAATAAACTCTCCCTGCCCGAAGGCCTCCTGTGCCTTTGCCGCCTCGCGTTCCAGTGCGGGAAAATATTCGGGCCCGCAGAAACCGTAATTTTGAGCCAGCGTTCCATGAAGTCTTCCCAACTCGATGCAAACACTCGGGCCCCGCCGGGATCGGCGGCGAGCCCGGTCCACCTCCTCGAGACGGCACAACACTTCCTGGATCTCGGCGGGCGGCTCGGGGCGGAAGTCATAGTGGTTGTGCCGATCGTGGATGAAGCGGAGATTGAGATGGTGGGCGAGCAGGTTCAGTTCGTCTTCGTAAGCCGAAATGAGGTTCCCGAGCGGTTCGGCAAGTGCGGCCCAGGTTCTCGATCGTTCCACGTGGCCGAGATGGTTGTATGCGGTCAAAGCGGCCTGGGTCAACCGAAACGCCGCCGGCGGGTCCTTTTCGGCCAAAGCGCGGATCCGGTCCTCGGCAATCGGACCAAGCACGGCTTCGATCCGCTCGCGAGATCCTTCGAAAGTGAGAACGTCCTTTTCGATGTTCGCCACGAACCCCTGTGTGACCGGCCCGCCGGAAAGCAGATGGGGCAGCAGCGCGGCGTAACGTTCTCGGAACGCGCGGCTTCGCACGGTGGTTTCGTCCATAAGGTGGACATTGGCGGCGAACCGCATCGGGTCTTCCAAGCATCGGAAGTCGTGTTGCAACACATCGGCCCGACCGGGAGCGTAGCATTCCCAGAAGAAACGGGCTTCCTCCAGGTTTTCCACCTCGATGCGGTCCAGCCCTTCCGCGGGGCTCCCCCGACGCCTAGTCGGTCGAGGGTACAGCACGGCGGCCAGGCCCGCTCGACGGGCCGCGGCCGCTTTCTGTTCCAGGCCGCCGACCGTGGAAAGGCTGCCGTCGGCCGCGATCTCTCCCGTCGCCAGGAGGGGCGATTCGGCGCAGCCTTTTGCCAACCCCCACCCCGCCAGGTAAAGCGGCAGCCCGAGGGAAGGCCCCTGGATCCAGAGCCGGCCGGTACGGGGAAGCTGAGGCCAGAAGAAGAAACGGCCGCCGACGCGAACCACCGCGTGTTCGAAGGCCACCGCGGCCGCTCTGCGGGCTGTCTCATCCGAAACCTCGGGCCACCACCTCGGATACGCGGCAGATTTCCCGCGCCCGTCGCATCGGCCCACAAGAAACCATGTCAGGCGTCCCGCCACGTCGTCGGCCGTTGCGACGGGAACCAGAGCCCAGTGAAAGTCAAGAAGGGCTTCCCAGGACTGGAGAAGGCCCAGGGCATCGAGGTTCACCCGGTCCATGACCGCAGCCCGCAGCCAATCGGGGGCGAGGTCCTTGCGCGCGAGGAAGCTCACCGCCAGCGCCTGACCTGGAAGGTGTCGGCAATCCTTCGGGAGGGCCGCTTCGATCCGGTCCCACTCCCGTTGGAGCTCCGCCTCATCGGGGGGCCACAGCAGGTCTCCCGGACGCAACAGTTCCGGGATCCTTTCTTCGAGCCGGCCCCAGCCGGCCCAGGTCGCCAGCTCTTGGAAGGACCAGCGGGAACGCATTATCGGACGCAGAGCAGCACCGCGAGCCGCCCTTGTTGAACGGCGGCATCGGGCAGGCCGCGGAAGCGGACACGAAAAAAACCGCCCGAAGGATCGATCCGGGCCTCTTCGGGTTCCATGGACGTGCCGTCCGGAAGCTCCCATCGTGCCACGATTTCCGCCTCGCTCCAGGGCGCTTCCGCCGCTACGCCTCCCACCAGCAGTCCCGTTGCGTCTTCTTCCCACAGGGTGACGGTGGCGATGGACGGTCGAAAGTTCACCGGCATTTCCCCTTCGCCCCATTCGAGGAGGTTGATGCGCAGGGTCTTCTCCCAAGGTGCCGCAGCCAGCGGCAACGCGTCTTCGGGGAAGCGCGCCGACACGGCCGCCTCCACGGCGGAAACCGGTCGTTCAGGCCAGATCGGCCGAAGCCCGGAGTGCGGCCCGCGGGATTCGAAGGCACCGGGTTCCGGATACAGATCCTCCAGCATCTCGGGAAACGATCTCTCCCTCCCGTCCATGAACGCATGGATCGATTGCATGGCAAAAAAGGCTCCCACCTGGATTTCCATCCGCCTAAACGCCGTGACGACAGGCGTCGAAGCCCCGGTCTCATGGTCGGCCAGCCAGGCTTCGGCGTCCGCGGCACGATACACCGCAAGCAACACATCCTCTGGAACCCGAAACCGCCTCCGCCTCAGGTCTTTCGCGCGGAGCGCGTAGACGTTCCAGCTTTCGGCGAACCCTTTCGCCGCTTCCGCCTCACCGGGCATGCCGGCGCCGGAATCGAGCGGCACATCGCCGGGACCCATGAGCCGGATGTCGTCGTAGACTTGGGCAACCCTCACGATGCCCGGCGTCCGCTCCGATACCTGAAGCACCAGCACCCTCGGAGCACTATAATACAAATCGCCGGGCCCCCACCCTTCCAGCCGCCCGTCCACCACCCAGACTTCCCCGGCCCGCGGTTCCGCCGGGACCGGAGACGGCGCTCGCAACGGCGCCTCGGAAACGACCATGGACGCGCACCACGGCCCCAACGCACCTCGCGTTTCCCGCTCCGACGCCGTCGGGCGGGACACAGCCATGGGCTCTTCACCATGGGTTTGATGTGGCAAAGGCGCCCTATGGAACGGCTCGCGCAGATTGTGCCTGTGTTGGCGTTCGTCGGCGCAGAACGGGCAGATTGCCAGGTGCCGCAAGAGAGGGCCAGGGGGCGGCTCCACCCGGAGCAGCCGGTCGGGCGGGCAGGTGCGGGCCTGCCGGGCCGCCTGCAGCGCGAACTTGAGTTCCCAGGGTTCGTAAGCGATCATCGACGGACGGCTTTCTCCCAGCGTTTCGATCACGCTTTCGGCGCGACTCAATTCCAACTACGGCTTTCACCGTCGCTTTTACAAACCGTCGCAACTTCTTGCACGAAGGCTTCAAAAAGCCGCTCGTCCAGGTCCGGGGGCGACAGCCCGGGCCAGAGCAGGCAGAAATCACGAAGGCTTTCGGCGGCGCTCCTGCAAGGATAAGCCGCTCCGGCCGCGGCCTTGTATCCCATCCGTTTCGCTGTTTCTTCGAGCGTCAGCCCGTCGCCCCAGTGGAGCGCAAAGGCACACCGCTGCCGAGGCGTCCAGGTCGCGACCAGCTGCTTGGCCAGTTCCCGGATACGGTGGCCCGCCACCACGGCTTCTCCCGGCGATTCCTCCCAGGGTTCGTGTTCGTTCGCCCGCTCCGGCGCCCCTCCGCTTCCGCCGGCCAGCGGCGTGGGATCCGGTACCCAAAACCCCGGATAGTGCAGCCCGATAAAACGGGCCAGGTCGCGGACGGGAACAAAACCCTTCTTTCCGAGTTCTTGGCACGCCCTTTCCCAGAACAACTCGGCCAGCGTGAGGAGAGACTTCCGCCGATCCAGGTCTTTCAGGCTTATTTGCCCGGAAGGATTGCCCCAGTCGGCGAAGTCCTCCCGGCTCAGGTCGAGAAGCCACGCTTCGCCACCCGCCTCCGTTCCCAGGGCGTAAAAGGCTCCCCTGGAAGTCGCCCGGTAGGCAATGGAAGGCTCCTGGTGGAGAACCTGGCGAAGGCGGCGATAGAGCGCCCGTCTCGGATCCACGGCTTGAGTGCGGGCTCGGTCCTTGACGTATCCCAGAAACTCTTGGGCGATGCGGAGGATCAAAAACCGTTCCCCCTTTTCCGCCGCAACGACGAAACTTTCCCGTTCAAACCAGCCCGGCGGCCGTTCGCGAAGGAAAACCCACAGGTCCCCGGCCAGCTCACGGATACAGTCCGCGCGTTTGTCCGGCGGCAGCTTCCAGGGATCGTCGCAGGGGAGCAGGTGCCCGGGGAGCCCGAGGCGCAGCGCCTGCCGATAGATCGCCGCCGCCGCGCGCTCCAGGATCTCGAAGTTTTCCGGTTCGCGAAGCCATGCTGACCAGTCCGAAGCGTCCCTCATTCCTTGCAGGTCTCCACGCAGTCTTCGGGAACCAGGCCCATGAACGTCAGCCAGGAGGCAAACCGCTCGTCCCGGGGCAGGTTGAAGGCGCAGTCTTCCACCAGGTAGGAATCCCGATCCAGGTGTTTCCCCGTGATTTCCAGTCGGCAGCCCCCGCGAAGGTACCGGGACGCTCCCCAGTTCTTGGACGAACAGGGGCAGACCTTGTGGCCCAGTTTCGGGAGGCTCTGGAGTACGAAAAGGGGATGGGTTGTCCTGCGGCCTCGAAGCGTCGCCGGAAACACCTCGCCGGTGAAGTCACGAAGACGGGTATCGGGAGCACCTTGGAAGAACATACGAGGGCTCCAGAGGCTTGGCGGAAGCTTTCGGATCGAAGAGCCAAGCCGCTCGAGATCCACATCCCGCGGGGGCGGCCGAAGATCCTCTTCTTCCCAGATGCTCAGGCACCGCGCTCTGCCTTGGGCGTCTCCCGCCTTTTCGCTCATCCAGTCCCCCTGTTCCAGGCCGCCGGGTTTCCTGCGAAATTCCCGCGATCATTGAAGCAGAAAGGCGGATTCCGCTCAACGGTTTTTTGCAGGACCTTGGGTCGGCTGAACAAAAACCGTGAGGCGCCCATCAAAGTGACGCCTAATTTCAGGTGTCGGCGGCCCGCTCGCCTGCGGCATGCCGGTTGACATGGGTTTCGAACCCGTGCAAAAGCTGGAAAAGCACGGTGCGCGACGCGTGCGGGAAGGGCAACCCGGCGAAAACCGACAAAGGAATCGATTCCCCATGGAACCTACGCTGTTTCTCCTTTATCTCCACCGGCTCACCCCGGACCAGGCCGCAGACGCCAGGGCGTCGCTGGGCGTTTCCTCCATCGCCGATCTGCCGCCCGATCTCAAGGAACTGTGGGGTTCCATCCCGCCCGGGGCCCCGGAAATCGAGCCCGTGCTCGCTCCTTTCAGAGACTGGCTGGATCGGAACGCCCGCCCCGGAGACTTCGTCCTGGTCCAGGGCGATTTCGGAGCCACCTACCTCATGGTCCGGTTCGCCATGGCCCGCAACTGGATCCCCGTGTATTCCGCCACCCGCCGGGAAGCCCTCGAAGAACACCTTCCCGACGGCCGCGTCCGGCTCACCCACCATTTCCGGCATGAACGATTTCGATACTATGGGAGATGACCTTATGCGACACGTCTATCTATCGTTCCTGGGAACGAGTGATTACACGGAGTGCTACTATAAGCGGGGGGATTTCAAGACCGAAGTCCCGGTGCGCTTCGTTCAGGAAGCGACCGTAGCGGACAACTGCCGTCAGTGGACGGCAGACGACCGCATCTTCATCTTTACGACGGAAGAAGCGAAAAAGAAAAATTGGCTCGACAACGGCCACCTTGATCCCAAAACGAAGCAGCCCCTGGAACGCGAGGGCCTCGCCCGGCGACTCGACGGGCTTGGCCTTGCAGCTCCTTTCCTGGCTGTTGACATCCCCAATGGACACGACGAATCGGAGATCTGGGAAATCTTCCATACGATTTTCACTATGTTGCAGGACGGCGACCAGGTTATCTTCGACATCACTCATGCTTTCCGATCCATCCCCCTGCTCGCCACTTCGGTCTTGCAGTACGCAAAAGTCATGAAAGGTATCCGGCTGAAAGGCGTGTACTACGGGGCGTTCGAAGCTCTCGGCACGCTCGTGGAAGCCAAGAATCGTCCCGTCGCGGAACGCGTGGCACCGATTCTCAACCTTACCGCTCTGGACCAGCTCATGGATTGGTCCGCTGCAACGGAACGATTCGTCGAGGGGGGAGATCCGCGGAAGGCGGGACAGCTGGCACAGGAAAGTGTCGCCTTTCTTCTCAGTCGGTCAAGAGGAAGGGACGCCGGGGCACAGGCCATCCGCAGCTTGGGGCAATCTCTGGATCGTTTCGGATGGGCGCTTTTCACGTGCCGAGGGCCCGAGATTTCGCGGGTTTCGCATGAGCTGAAACAGAAAGCCGCCGCCTGCCGGGACGCCGACCTTGTGGCCCCTTTCAGGCCGCTGTTTGCGCGGATTGAAGAGCGCCTTGAGCCCTTCCGGGGCGACCCGATAACGGACGGCCTGGCCGCGGTTCGCTGGTGCTGTGAACATAATCTCATCCAGCAGGGCTATACGTTCCTGGAAGAAATTCTTTTCTCTCACATCGTTCGCCTCGCCGGGGGCGATCCGCTAAGAGTTGAGGAACGGCAGATCGCCTCCCAGGCCTTCACCATCGTGAACCGCAAATTGGAACACGAACCGGAACGATGGGAGTCGCCCGCCGGAAGCGATATGGACCGCACTCGGGCAATGATCCGCCACATCAAAAACCATGGGGAGCTTTACAAGCTGGTCGAAAGGCTGCGAGTCCGACGCAATGACATCAACCACGCCGGTTTTAAGCGAGACGGATGGAAGGTTTCCGATGCCTGGAAATTCGCCGCTGAACTTGACGGCTTCGTAAAAGAGGTTGAGTACCTCATGGCCGAACTGGAGCGGTCATCGTGAATCGCGTTTCCTTCGGTGGGCTCGGTCGGGGGAAAGACGGTCCGATGGAACCGTCGGAAAGGATGGCCTCCGTTCGAGAAGCCGATGGTGCCTGTCGTGTCTGCGGCCGCGGAAAATTCGTTTTCTTTTGGAAAGGCGCAGGCAAGACCTACCATCGCTGCCTTCGGTGCCGGGCGACCTTCATGGATGCGTCGCAGCTTCCCGACCCCGATTTCGAATACCAACGCTATCGGCTGCACCAAAACGACCCGGACGATCCGAAGTACCGGGCCTTTCTGAGCCGGCTCGCGGAACCGCTGCTTTCGCGGCTCGAACCGAACCGGGAAGGTCTGGACTACGGCTGCGGCCCCGGTCCTGCCTTGGCCCGCATGCTTGCCGAAGCCGGCCACGCCGTCCATCTCTACGACCCGTTTTTCTATCCGGACGATACCGCCCTCACGCGCCGCTACGATTTCATCACGTGCACGGAAGCGGCCGAACACTTTCACCGGCCGTTCCAGGAATTCGTGCGGTTGGACGGGTTGCTGCGCCCCGGCGGGTGGCTCGCCGTCATGACCTCCTTTCAGACGGACGATTCCCGGTTCGCTGACTGGCATTACCGGCGGGATCCAACGCACGTGGTCTTTTACAGAAAAGAGACGTTCCTTCGCCTGGCTGAAGACTTCGGGTGGGAATGCACCGTACCGCGCCTCGACGTGGTGCTGCTGAAGCGGCCGCAGCGGCCGTGCTGAACCCAAAGACTCGGAGCTGTTCTCCCGTGGCTCGGCCGGAGTACTCGGAAGACCCGCGCCGGGCGCAGCGGATTGTTTGCCCCAGGGTGTCACTCAATCCACGGATGGAGTCTCTTTACTCGTGACGAACGGCTTGAGGTCCAAAATGGGCGTCCCGTCCAACATGTCGACGCCTTTCACCCGGATTCGGGTTCCGTCCGTTTCCAGCACTTCGAGAACGGAAAGCCCGATGGGGTTGGGACGTTTCGGGGAACAGGTGCTGAAAACCCCCAGGTGTTCTTCTCGATGGGGCGGTTTTTGGACCAAATGTTCCGAAGAAAACGGCGGGCTGCGATGGAAGTGGAAAACCACGACGATCCTGTCGCCCGGTCGGATGTCTTTCAGCCCTTCCCGGTAGGCTTCGTCAATGACGAGCGTTCCTTCCACGTCGGATACGGACCAATGACGCGGAACCTCCGCCGCTTCGGTCCGCGCCACCCCGATGGGTTCCAAAACGACCGGCATGTGTCGAGGTCTCCTTGTTCGATGGGTTTCCGCACTGCAGGGCGTGTATCGTTCCACGTCCTTTGAAAAGCTGCCGTTCGGGTGGGAGAGCGGCCTTCGCGCCGGCGCGCGTTCCCGAGACCCGCTGAGGCATGATTCCGTGTGTGACAGGAGCGGCCTTGGCCGCGATCAGGGCCGCCGGGAAGCCGGCTCCTGCAAAAGAGCCCTGAAAGCTATTTCCGGAGAGCCCTTAAAGATCCAAGGTCAACAGGAGCCAACCGAAGGGCATGAGCGGCAGTCCGTTTTCCATTTCGCAGCGGGTCCGAGTAGAACCCATGTCTTGAATAGGCCTTCGCGCCTGGACGTTGTAGCCTTGACGAAAATGATCCACCGACAATGATTCGAAGTGGGAGAAGCGCCCTACCCTCAGGAGTATCCGCTTTCGCTTCGCCGTGCACCAGTATGATTTGGGCGGACTGATAGGAACAATGTCCCCCTCGGGCGTTTTCCCTTTCGGAAATAAGTCATAAATGGCCTTCCATGACTTGCCTTGGTGCTTCTTGCCGTCAAACGCCTCACCCTCAGCGACCATGCGCTCCCAATAGAAACGCCTGCAGGCCTCGATCAACGTGTCGAAATCCAGGGTGCGCCCCAATTGCTTTCTGACTTTAGGATGATGCATCGCTTGCGTGTTCATGTGCAGTCGGACTTCGAATTGGGGAACTCCAGGCGCGTCGGCTTGAGCCTTGACGCGTTCCACCCACATTTGAATGTTTTCGCTACCAGGTTTTCTGGGATTCCAATTCACGGCGCGGTCGATTCGGGTTGAAGCGTCCGGCAGAACCACGTCCTCTACCTCAATGAAGCGGAAAACATCACGCTCGGTTTGACTTTGTCTTCTTCCGAGAGCGACCTCTTCCAAGATCTGCGCCTTATTTTGAGGTGCCCCAGCAATCCGCATCGCCTGCTCCACAGAAGATTTCGTTCTCGGGTCGATGTTGGCGAAATAATTGACGACAGCCGTACGAATGGCGCCTTTGATGCTGGAACCTGGCAAGAAAGCTTTCCCGGAATGTGGATTCCTGGGCATCATTTCCACCCGGAATTGCCTGTCGGGATTGGACGCTCTTTGCTCGTATTCCGTTTTAAAGCGTTTCGAGACATCCACTGTGACGAGCCCGTGGCGGTCCGCCGCAACATGGCTTTTGAGGAACGATTGCAAGGCCCTCAGGTCCGCGCGATCCAGGATCTGAAGGAAACGTTGTCGCTCCTCTTGCGGAAGATCCCTGACCACATCGGCGGTGTTGAAATGCACCAACCGCTTGTCCAGCAACACAAACGCCAACGGATCGATCTCCTGGCCGGAACCCACATGAATTGGCGATAGGGCGTAAGCCCGGAAAGCATACGTGGTCATGAATCCACCTCCGTGAAGGAAATCGGCAGGTGCATGGCGTAATGACTGACTTGGGCCAAGGCAGGGTCATGGTGAACGCCTTTTAGGATTGCGCCGAAGGGCCCCTTATCGGCGGGATCGAAAGTGGTTCCCGGCTGGGCCATGAGGATGGGGTACTTGAACGGACTGAAGCCGCCTTTGGCAAGATCGCCGCCGAGCTTCCCAAAATGGACATGCTGCTTGTAGCAGGGCTCTTGCATGTTCTCAGTGATGACGCCATGAGAAAGACTCATTGCGCGGTTGCCCCCAGCAGAAAAGAGTTGTTTCTCTTCCTCGATCTTCCATTGGAAATGACCGTTCCCGGTGCTCGCATTGCTGCCGAAGCCCGTTTCCCCGACAAAGGTCAACAGCCGCTCAAGCCGCTCCTCACACGGCTCGCCAGCCTGCAGAAAGATCTGCCTGCGTGCATCCGGTCCGGGGAAAATCACTTCCTCGAAAAACAGTCCCGCCGTTTCGGGTGTTGTGCCGGTGGACCGGTCGATACGGTTGTGCGCCTTCAGACCCCGGAGTTTAAAGCCTTTCGCGTCGACCTTGTACCCATCATGATATTTCAACGTATCGATCAAAGCTTCCTCGCTCATGCCGTTCCGAAGTTTCAAAAAGATGCTCTCGGGAATGTAGGCGAATTTTCCAGCCGTCTTTTCTCGCTGCATTTCCTCTACCGATCCGGAAATCCCACTGCGGCCTGAAGGTTTGAGCAAAGGGCGGGGAAGCATACCCGCCGGCATCTGACTGGAAAGCAGCCACGGCCGCTGGTTCTGTTCCTCGAGCCAATCTTCCAGGGCGCGCTCACCTTCCAAGTAACGAAGCGCCCACGCCAAGTGGCCCCAGACGGTTCCCGAAACCAGCGGCGTCGCCAAGGGACTCCTCAACGTCAGAGTGATCCGATAAGTGGGCATTTCACGCGCTCCTTCGAAGTGCGATGATCTCTTCCGGGGCGATGGCTTGGAATTTCTCTTGGATATCCTCACCGTTGATCTGAAGGTTCGCGAAGCGCACCCGACCGTAACCACGTGAACCGGAACCTCCCAACGCATCGTGTTCCAGCAGCCGCATGACCTTGAGAAACGCTTGGAAGCATTCTTCGTCGATGCGCCCTTCGTCTCCGGTGTCAAAGACACGGTATGCCATCCTCATATCGAAGATCGCACCGGCGGGCACCCGTTCGGTTTTGCGTATTCCAACGCCTGCTTTTCCCTGTATGCGATTGATATTATTCTCAAACTTCTCTTCAGTCAGAGGGAGGCCCCGTTCCACCAGCCCCTGCCGCCAGTTCGCATTCAAGGCGGAATCGCGGATGATCAAGCGCGTCGGGCCCGCGTTCCACTTCTTGTTCGTCGTGCCGAAGATGCGCAGCACAGGATCTTGGGCTAACCGGTCCGGATCGCTTTCCTCAGAGCCGTCCCATATCTCGCCGTCTTCACGGACGCGGTTGGTGGCCCATTCCATAAGACAGCGCAGCTTTCCCTTGAGAGACGACCCTGGGATATACGGTTCCCCGGTATATGGGTTCTTGACGACGGGACTGTCGACCCCGCCGATTTCGATGGCGTCTTTTCCTGCGCCGATGTGCAGCCCCGTCAAAACCTCCACGTGTCCGGTGATGATCTTGGTAGCAACGAGCTTCATGGTGTCTCCTTCTCAATTGTCCTCGGCGTAAAAGCGATGAAAGGCGACCACAGCTTCGAAGACTTTCATGAATGCCTGAAAGTCTCTGACGTCTTGGATGGAAACCATATGATCAAAAATGAACTGAGTGAAATCCCTCGGGGCCACCTTCCGCTTTTCGGCATAGACCGCCTTTGCTTTGAAGAGGCGGATGAGAGCCAGGTCCCGCTCGAATTGGCTTTGATGCTCTTGAACATTGTTTCCTTGAAGAATCTTCCGCTCAATAGCCTTGAATTCATCGTAGAACCGGCGCATCTGCGTAGACTTCAGGCGGCTGCTGAAAGACCGGGCCCAATCCCGAGCCTTTTCGTCCACCAGCGAAGGATCCAGTTTCTTCTTTTCCGCGTCCTTAAAGTACCTAATGGGCCGTCCGGCCGGTAGCTGGTTGCCGCCGTCGCCGGTCTTTGGGACTTGTCCCCCTGAGCAACTGGGCTGAGGGTTTCGGTTCGATCCATTCATGATCTTCTCCTCCTTTTCAACTTCGGTTGCGATACAAGGCGATTTGTAAGGGCAGTCGCCATTCGAAAATAAGGTGGGGGTCTTGGATCAGTCTGAGCTGATCGTCCAATCCCAACCGTTTCAGCCATTCGACGATTTGCCTTTCCCGCTCCGCCCGGTTTTCACCCTTCACGTTCCGGGCGAGATGGTAAGCGAGACGCGCTCTCCAACCCGCCTTCCCGAGATCCCCGCCGACAACGAACGCTTCAGCGTCGGCCGTCAGGTTCAACAGGCGATAGACAAAGCCGGTGCTGACCGGATTCCGCCCATGCATCTTGTGATGAATCCAGTCCGCATCTTCGAGCCGCTCCCGGTAGCGATCCCATGCGATGGGCTTTTGGATGAGCGCACATAATCGGTTGCGCCCGCTCTCTTTGGCACGTTCCAAAAAGTCTTCCGCCTCTCTCACCGCCCGGTTCACTGGATAGTTGGGCCTCAGAAGTGTCACCCCAGCCGAAAGGGTGATGTTGGGATTCCAGCCGGTATAGCTGCGGAAGCTTTCGTTGACCCTTGAGGCCAGCGCCAGCGTCTGGCGCCAGGGCCCGATCAGCAGCAGATCATCTCCGCCCGCATAGACCGTATAGGTGTCGGGAAATTCACGGTGCAGCAAGCCCTTCAGATAACCCGTAAAATAGAGATCCATCATGCGAGACAGTTGAGCCACTCGAGAGAGGGAAAAACGGTCCGCTTCCGAACCGCCGCGACGCAATCCGGAGCTGAAAATGAAGCCTAGGAAATCCACGTCGGCCTTCAAAAGGCCCAGAAACGACTTCCCGCGAAATCCGCCGTTCTCATCGGGTTCGAGAGACTCTGCGGCGATGTGCTGAAAGCTTTTGGGATCGCCCGCTTCGGCTTCGCCGCCTTCGGCCGCGATGCCTTGGTAGCGGGGATCCTTAAGGGCGTAAGCATCCGGAAAGACGGGTATGTGGTTGGCCAGGACCCGAGCGGCCCAGGGTATCCCGTTGTCACCGGTTTCCATGCGCTTTATGGAAACGGCGCCTTCCGGTACTTCTTCCGGCTGCTTTTCGAGCAGGGCCAACTTCAGCCCGAAGATGGGCACAGGGTGCCACTGGCGCTGCAGCAGCTTTGCCCAAACCAGACTTTTCGCTCGAACCAGCCTTCGCCCAAGCCCGAATTCTCTTTCGCACGTCATACACCGCGTTCCATTTTCTGATTTTGGATCCGCGGGTCTGATTCCGCAAGCGGCGCAAGCCTTGTCCAGAAGAAACTCACGCTTCAAAACCCCTTGGGAGCAGCTCGCAAGTGGCCGCTGTTTGGCCCGGTCGATGCTTCCCCCGAGTTGAGCCATGACTTCCCGGAGTCGACGAGGCTCGAAATCCGCCCCTGAAAAGGGATCCGAAAGGGCGAGATTGAGGGACAAGGTTCCGGTGTAGTGCTCCAGCAGCCATCCATCGAAATCTCTTCGCAGCTTGTCCACAGTCGGTTCACAGTCTTCGAGGGCCGGTAGGAGTAGCAAGAAGCGCCCTCCTGCCTGTTGCAGTACCACGGACAGTGGTAGTCCGAAGACTTCGAGCAGTTCCAGCACCGCGGCTTCTGTCAATGCGCCCAGCATAAAGGATCGCGAACGGAGAATCTTGTTGACGCCCTTAACGCCCTGAGTCTCCAAAGTGAAAAGCGTATTTTGAATTCCGGAAAGATCGCCGGCGAGGAACCTGAATTTGGGCTGCTCCTTGTTCCGGACAGCCATCAGGTCCTGCAACTGACCTTGCACGTCGTGGTAACGATACAGGCACGCCGCTATCGCGGCCGTCGTGCGCGAATGGTCATGTAGTGAAATGTCCGGAGAATCCATGGTGCTCGAGGGGATCGCCCACGTGTAGCGTTCCAGCAGTCCGAGGAGCATTTCTTCAAATAGGCGAAACGATAGGCTGTCGGCGCGACGAGCGATTTCCTTGAAGTCTTTCCAAAACTTTTCCCATACTGCTTTGTAGTGCTCGGGAAGCTCCGAATCGATGCCGTCTTGCGGCCATTCCACCGGAATCAGGGAGTCGGGATCTTCTGGATCCAGCGTGCCCAAACGATAGGCGTGGCAACCCGGCCGACCCAATCGCTCAACGTCCAAAACGACTTCGTCGAAGATGCACCGGAGGGGAATTTTGCGAAAGGCCTGGCGGGACTTGGCCACCAGTCCCGGTTCTTCATCCGGGCGCCGGTCCATGCCTGCTGAAAACCAATCCGCCAGCGTACACATCCAAGCCGCTGTCGGGGCATCACAAGCTTCCGGCTTGTGGTGATAACTGGCGATGCCTTCAACCGCTCTCATGTCGATGTTTTCGGGAAATCTTAGGCCTTCTTGACGCATGAGGTCGAAGAACGCACTGGTGTAAAGAACATGTTTGTGGCTGTAGTGCCCGTCGCGAACCGGGCACAAGGTCGATTCCAGGTCCAGGCGTTGTCCCGTGACGTCTTCGACGCTGTCATACGCACGCTGGAGGATCTTTCCAACGTCGTGAAGCAACGCTCCCAGAACCACTTCTTTCATACTGAATTCCATTGAACTCTCCCCCTTTCTCCATGCCTGTATCCATCCAGGACGAATCACCTCTTTGAGCGGCCGGATTGCGACCCTGCGCAATGGACTCAGCGTGCCACCCCAAAAAGGCGCCCCGTTTCTCCTTTTGTTGCCATAGCGCCGCCTATCGGTTCCACATGGTATCGTCCCAGCCCGAAGGTGGTGTTTTTCCCTATGTGTACCCAAGAACCAAGGTGCAATAGCGGGAGAAAAGCCTCCACGGGGCCCCGAAAAGTCACCGGACCCAAAAGTCCCCCAAGCTTCATGCGCCGGTCCTGGCGTCGTGAATACCGTTCCCAGTCGTACCAGCGAGCCTCTTGAGATAAGCAGGCAACCTTTGAAGCTCGCTCCATCCAATCTCCCCAATCCAGAGCGCTTTCGTCTCCGCAGTGAAAACGTTGAAGGTTTTCCAAACGCTGAAGAATGGTCCGGACCAGAAAAGGAAAATCCAGCTGACGGCAGAGCCTTCCGCTCGCCTGAAGGCGAACGGGAGTGATGAAGTGCAGGCGCACGACCTCTGCCTTACCCTCCGGGGAAGCGTCCAAGGCGTGAGAAATGTCGAGCAAGGCTCTCGGCGGTTGCAGGACACCTTTCATGTACAGATCCTCAACAGGCCGACCGCCGGCATTGAGCGTTTCCACTCGCTCCAGGTCGAACGTCCCCCGTCCTTTGCCTATCCCAAGGTTTCCCATCTCCCGGATGGCGTGCACGAGATAAGGGAGCCCGTCCACCGCCCGTCCAAAGAGCGTCATGCCAAAGGAAAAAGAATGTCCGGGGGGAAACACCTCCTCTTCCCCGACTTCCAAGTCAAACACGAAAGGGTGTGGAGCCGAGGCGTAGCGCTGCATGGCGTCTGCGGCTTCAGCCGGCTGTGTTTCGAACACGTACGTGTACAGGCAGCGCTGCCTGAGGAGACAGTCATTGCAGCTCCTTCGGGGGAGCGCGCAGGCACATCGTTTGAGAGCGACTCCGAATGCTCCCCGGATCGCACTTCCCCGGTAAGCCGGCAGATCCACACGAGTCCGGGCTCGGAGTTTTACAGCGAGGCGAAGGCAGCGAAAATTTGCCAGTTGATCCCAAAACCTCATGTTTCCCTTCCCTTGGGCGTTGAATCTTTATCGCTGCGTTGCAAGGCCCGCTCCCGAAGACATCCGCCAAGCGCCGCACGGCGCAAGCCTTACGCTGACAGCGGACCGACCTCACGGTCAGAAGACGCATCCCTTTTCGATGGTTCTCTGCAGGATCAGCTTTTTGAAAGTGAGAATCTTTCCTATCACAGTGCCGCTGTGCGCTGTTTGTACTATACGGCCGCACCGTGGATTTTTTAAAGAAAAGAATGAGAAAGATTTCGCATTTTTTCGGACGCTCATGGGAGGCGCCCACTGCAGGGACGCCGCCGGCCTGTTTTGAAAATTTCCCCTCCAAAGCCGTAACCAGCCAATGGAACCCGAATCGGCGGCGACTCGCAAAGGGCGCCGCTTCCTGTGGACCCTTGAAGGAGGATTGTCGCCATGAGAGAACCCGTCACTGAAATCGCTTGTATCGTGGATCGTTCCGGATCCATGCACTCCATCGCGGAAGACGCCGTCGGCGGCTTCAACCAGTTCCTCGAAGAACAGAAAGCGCTCCCGGGCCGCGCGCGCCTCACCCTGGTGCTGTTCGACCACGAGTACCAGCTGCTTTGCGCCGGGTTGGACCTGCGGCGTGTGCCGCCGCTGGACGAGCGCCTTTACCGGCCCCGCGGGATGACCGCCCTTCTCGACGCCGTCGGCCGGACCCTGGACGACCTGGACCGGCGCTTCAAGGTTCTTCCGGAAAGCGAGCGCCCGGACAAGGTCATCGTGGCGATCCTCACCGACGGCCTGGAAAACGCCAGTTCCGACTATTCGCTCAAAGACGTGGCCGATCGGATCTCGGAAAAACGCGACCGCGACGGCTGGGACTTCGTTTTTCTCGGCGCAAACCAGGACGCGTTCCTCGCCGCTTCGGAACTTTCCATCGGTGCGCAAGACACCCACGAATTTTCGGCCACCACGGACGGCGTTCGCCGGGCCTTCTGCTGCATGAGCACCGCTGTCGGCCGCCGGCGGAGAGGCAGGTTCGGAGCCGGAAGCGATGAGAAGATTTGAGGCCTTTGGGGCCTCCGCCGTTCGACGGCGAAAGGAGATGAACCATGGACGGCAAGAGCGCACAGATCATCCGTTACCCGGCCGGAAAGGCGACCGAAGGCCCGGAGCCGGAAAAGGTGCGGCCCGAACCGCCGGTTCCGGAGACCCCCGAAGCCTCCGGCCCCAGACGATCCGAGCCGGCAAGCGACGCCGATTTTCTGGAATCCCTCGCCGGGCTTGGGATCGAAGGCGAGCGTCTGCTCCTCGAGCGGCGACGCCTGCTCAATGAAATCAGCCTCCTTCGATCCGAAAACCGCTGGGAAGATATCGTGGAACTCTGTCACCCGGTGGAAGAAAAGGTGCCGGAACTGTCCGCTGCGGGCCTCGCCGTCCCGTTGCTTTCGGAAGCCGCGTTCGCCCTGGGTCACCTGGAGCGATTCGACGAAGCCATCGCCTGTTACAAGCGCTGCGTGGACGCCGAACCCGATCATTTCCATTATCATTCGGGGCTCGCCTTCACCGCCTACGACAGCCTGTACGCCGCCAAGGGCCGCCGCCTCATGCTTCACCCGGCCGAAAGGAAGGCGCGTATCGAGCTGGCTCACCGCCATTTCGCCGCCGCCCAGGCGCTCCGCCCGGCGGGAGTCACCAACTACTATCGCCACGGGATGCTGACCAAGCAGATCGAAGGAAAACCGGACAAGGCCCTTGCCCTTTTCGAAACCGCCGTTCGCAACTGGGAGCGCCTGACCGACGAGGAAAAGAAAGCCCGGCACCAGGAACGGAAGAACTACGTCAAGGCGCTCTATCAGCTCGCCTCGTGCCTGCTGGACGCCGCGCGCCCCCGGGAAGCCCTCGAGACGCTGAAGCGTTGTCTGGAAGAAGACCGCGATTCCGACTTCCTTTCGAACGTTCACAAGCATTACGCGCTCGCCAAGATTCATTTCCATTCGGGCGCCCTGGACAAGGCGGTCCTGGCGCTCGACTTCGCCGCCGCTCAGGCCGACCCCGAAAAGCACGATTACGTGTTCGAACTGTTGGCCCGCACCCAGCTTCATCGAAAGGAGTTGAAAAAGGCTTGGGAGGCGGTGAACCGAGTTCCCCCCAAGCGGCGCCGCCCCTATTTCCGATGGACCGAAGCCGAAGTGCTGCTGGCTCACGGTGAAACGGAACGCGCCCGCAAGGTCCTCATGGAAGCCGCCGAGCGGGACCGGAGAGCCCGCCACAAGGCCTATCTCCGCCTCGCTCGCATCGATTTCGCCCAGGGAGCTTTCGACCGCAGCTTCGCCTGGGCGCGGGAGGCCGAGGTCTTCTTCCGGAACCAGTATCAGAATCCGTGCGCCGACGCGCTCTTCTGGCAGGCGGCGGCCCTGGTCCGCTTGAAGCGCCTGGAGGAAGCGCGCAAGGCCGCCGACACCCTGGGCGAACTCATGCCTTGGTACCCGCACCTCGGCCGCCTGCGGAAGCTACTCAGGGACGGCGAGCGTGAAGAGGCGAAAGCATGAAAGCGAAAGCCGATCATCAGGAACGCGCAGAGGGCAAAGCACCGGATTTCGCGCTGCTTCTCGCGCGGCTCGAAAGACAGGTGTTGGCCGAATCCGTCCCGGCGGATACCCTGCGGGTGTTGTCCCGCCGATCGGTCTGGACGGCTCTGCCTCCCGAGCAGGCCGTCCGCTGGGCCCGTCTTGCCCAGATCGCCGGTCTTCCCGACGTGAGCCTCGAAGTGCTCTCCAGGCTGACGGAGCTTCATCCGGATTGCATCGATGCCTGGAAAGCGCGGGTGGAACTCCTGGAAGCCCTCGGGCGCCGCCCGGATTCCCAGACGAACCACGGCTCGCCCGAAGGACCGGCGGGCGGAGTTTCTGGTTCCAACGAGTCCGATGCTTCGGTACAGGCTGAAGCGCCGCCTGGCGACGCCGTGGAGACGCCTCCTTGGGAAGACCCGGTGGACGAACCCTTCGCCCTCATGCGCCGGCGCGAAGCGGCCCTGGAACGCTTCCTCAACCTCTTTTGCGGCCGCGAAGACTGCTTCGCGCGCCAGTGGGCCGACCGCAAGGAAGGCACCCAGGGCTATGTGCCCGTGCGCCGGCCCATGACCACGGCCGACGTACTGGATCATGTCCAAGGCCGCAAAACCTACGGCATTTACCTGCTCCAGCGAGACAGTCGCGTAAGGCTCGCGGTCGTGGACGCCGACCTCGCCTCCGGACTTCGAGGCGGCAAACTTGCCGCGCCCCAGCGCGAGCAACTTCGGCGCGAAAAGGATTATCTCCTGACGCGGCTTCCCGAGCTGGCCCAGGAACGGGGACTTCCGTGCCTCACGGAATTCAGCGGCGGGAAAGGTTTCCATTTTTGGTTTTTCTTCCAGGCGCCGCTGGAAGCCGCGCCCGTTCGCGAAGCGCTTCGAAATCTGGTCAAGCGCGTGGCGCCGGATCTTTCCACCTTCAACCTGGAAGTCTTTCCCAAGCAGGACCGGCTGGCGGGAAAGGGCTTGGGAAACCTCGTGAAACTGCCGCTGGGCGTCCACCGGGCGACCGGGAAGCCGTCCTTTTTCCTTCACGTTGCGGATCGATCGCCGTGGGTGCAGCTGGAAGCGCTGGCCAAGGTGCCGGCGATCCGGATGGAAGCGGTGGAGCGCGCGGCGGGCGGGTCCGATCCGGCGCAGGTGGTGGTGCATCCGCGGCACGCCGAATGGGCGAAGGCCTTTCCGGAACTTGCGCTGCTTTCGGAGCGCTGCGCAGCGGTCGGGCAAATCCTTGCCGGCTGCCGGCGATCCCGGACGCTTTCGGTCCGCGAAGAGAAGGTTCTCTTGGGAACGGTCGGTTTTCTTCCGCGGGCCAGGACGCTCCTTCACCACGTGTTCCGGGAACTTCCCGACTACAACCCTCACCTGCTGGACTACAAGCTGTCGCGGGTTCGAGGAACACCACTCGGGTGCAAACGCATCCACAGCCTGCTCGACATGGCCGGGGATCTGTGCACCTTTTCGAAACCGTCCCCCTACCCTCACCCGCTCCTCCACTGGCCCGAATGGTGCGGCGAGACTGCCGGGCCGAAGAGTGAAAAGGTGTCGAACCTTCGGGACGCCATCGAGGTGCTGCGCGACGCCATGGAAACCGTGACCCGTTTTCTACCGCCGCCGTGAGGGAGAGACTGAGGGGATTTCATGGAACGGACCTATGTTCTGGAACCCGGCGCCTATCTGCGCAAGGCGGGAAATCACCTGGCGGTGACCAAGGCCGGTGCGCTGATTGCCGAAATCCCGTTGGAAGGCCTCCGGCAGCTCACCCTTGTGGGTGCGGCCTCGCTGAGCGGCGCGGTGCTCGACGTTCTCATCCAGCGCCGGATCGAAACGGTGCTTCTCACTCCCCGAGGCCGCTTCCGGGCACGCCTCATGGTGGACGAACACAAACATGTGGAACGACGCAGAGCCCAGTACCTTCGGCTGAGCGATCCGGATTTCGTGCTGCGGACCGCAAAGGCCGTGGTGGCTGGAAAGCTTCGAAACGCCGCGCGTTTTCTTTCGCTTCGAGCCAAGGCGTACGGGGACGGGGAACTGGGACGCACCGCGGCCCGCCTGAAGGGGCTTTCGGAAAGCGTCGCTTCGCAGTCGGATCTGGACCTGGTGCGCGGGACGGAAGGGATCGGCGGCAACCTGTACTTCCAGGTCTTCGCCCGGCTCATCCGCGTGCCGGGCTTTCGGTTTGAAGGCCGAAACCGCCGGCCCCCGAAAGACCCCATCAACGCGCTGCTTTCCTTTGTGTATACGCTTCTTACCTTGGAGGTCCTCACCGCCGTGAAGGTGGTGGGGCTGGATCCGTACCTTGGAGCGCTCCATGCGGTGGAATACGGGCGCCCGTCGCTTCCGTGCGACTTGGTGGAAGAATGGCGGAGCTTCCTCGGCGACCGGCTGGTCTTGGGGCTTGTCAATCGCCGCGTCATAGGGCCCGACGACTTCGTGTATCGCAAAATGGCCTGTATCGACGGTGTGGACGAGGAGGACCTCAAGCGGCGACGGCCGGTGGAAATGAAGCCGAAGATAGCACGCGCCTTTCTGGAAGCCTACGAGCGTTGGATGACCACCCGCGTGACCCTTCCCGACACGGGTATCGGAACCGATTACCGGGGGCTCATCCGTCACCAGGTCTGGAATTTTTGCCGGTGCCTCACCGGTGAACGGGACACCTACGAACCCTTCACGTGGTCCAAAGTGACCTGATCCGGAACGACGCCGGCAAAGGGTGCTCTATGTTTTACGTCGTGGCCTTCGACATCAGCGACGACCGGATACGCTATCGAGCCGTGAAAATTTTGAAGGCTTTCGGCTACCGGGTCCAGAAGTCCGTCTTCGAATGTCCCGACCTTACGGAGAAGCGGTTTCTGACGCTTAAAGACCGGCTGGAGGCGCTGATCGATTTCACGACGGACAGTGTGCGCTACTACCGGCAATGCCGCGGATGCCTGGATGATTGTGAGGTTTCCGGCCTGGGTGAACTGCCCGAAGTAAAGGATTATAAAGTGGTATGATCCCTTCTCAGAGAGCCTGCCCGACAAGGAAACGACAGCGATCCGGATCCCTTGGTGGAGCGGCCTTGGCCTCGATCCTTGTTCCTGTAGGAGCGGCCTTGGCCGCGATCGGGGTCGCCGGCGAGCCGGCTCCTGCAAACGGGCTTGGATCAGGCGCCTTGTCATCCGTTCGGGGCCGGAGGCTCCGCCGCGGCACCAGCCGGAGTGCAAAACGCTCGCCGTTTTCCCGTTGAAACCCATTCTCATCTAGCCTCTCAGCGGCGCGGTGCCGGAGCGTCCGCGCATGCCCGGGCTTTTCCGTGGATGCGGGATAACCTGTTGAAATCCAGGCAAAGAGGTGAAAGCCATGCGCGGACTTCCAGAAGTCGTGGATACTCGGTCACTTGGCTGCCTTCGGGGGGCGCTCGGGAGCCTGCTTGCGGGAACCGGCCGCGAAATGGGGGGGATGTAGGCGGATCCGCCTCTGCAACCCCTGGACAAGGGCGGCTCTGGCGGTGTAGAGTCCTAAGGACGGCCCCGATTTGAGGGGATTGAGACTCCCGGCCGGCAGGGACCTGGCCTGCGAGGCTAGTGTCCTAAGGACGGCCCCGATTTGAGGGGATTGAGACTTCGCAGCCAATCCTCCAGACGTCGCCGAACTCTGGTCCTAAGGACGGCCCCGATTTGAGGGGATTGAGACCTGTCGGCCCGATATGGGCCGACAGCTTTCTGATTTCGTCCTAAGGACGGCCCCGATTTGAGGGGATTGAGACGGCGTTAAGCCCGTAACCCGCCTTGTCGGTGCCTTGCGTCCTAAGGACGGCCCCGATTTGAGGGGATTGAGACGGCGTTAAGCCCGTAACCCGCCTTGTCGGTGCCTTGCGTCCTAAGGACGGCCCCGATTTGAGGGGATTGAGACAGTTCTGTTTCGGACATCTCACTGGCGAGAGCCTGAAGTCCTAAGGACGGCCCCGATTTGAGGGGATTGAGACTTGAAGTAGAGTGTGATCGAGTAGTTGGCCTCGTGTCCTAAGGACGGCCCCGATTTGAGGGGATTGAGACCAGGGACCTGGCTTGTGAGGCTAGTCGATTGACACGGTCCTAAGGACGGCCCCGATTTGAGGGGATTGAGACTTGCTGTGCTCCTCCCCCATGCGGGCAATGCCGTAGGTCCTAAGGACGGCCCCGATTTGAGGGGATTGAGACGAGGCATTCGCCCCCTTCGCAGAGGCAACACTGCTCGAGTCCTAAGGACGGCCCCGATTTGAGGGGATTGAGACCCCACTGGCGAGAGCCTGAAGGCTCTCGACAGCTTTGTCCTAAGGACGGCCCCGATTTGAGGGGATTGAGACCAGAGGGAACGCTTCGCCGCAATAGCGGCAAACCGGTCCTAAGGACGGCCCCGATTTGAGGGGATTGAGACCTGGGACCATCGCTCAGCCTCTGCGAGGAGGCATTCGCGTCCTAAGGACGGCCCCGATTTGAGGGGATTGAGACCCTGCCGTATTGTGGGAGACGTGATCTCCCGGATCACGGTCCTAAGGACGGCCCCGATTTGAGGGGATTGAGACCTCCCACCGTCTCGCGTCCATCTGCATCTCCTTTGCGTCCTAAGGACGGCCCCGATTTGAGGGGATTGAGACTTGCCGCGGCACGCGGCAGTGGCGCCTGCCCAGATCCGTCCTAAGGACGGCCCCGATTTGAGGGGATTGAGACAGCCCGTAACCCGCGATGCCCG